>Ga0256404_1008506_pt1 | contig 15371 bp, 14 predicted proteins | sample RumenRJG_01DNA_FD_185990 | JGI IMG/M metagenome (GOLD analysis project Ga0256404, IMG submission 185990) | Bovine rumen microbial communities from Lethbridge, Alberta, Canada - RJG_01 | ecosystem: Host-associated > Mammals > Digestive system > Stomach > Rumen | place: Canada: Alberta | collected...
TTCAAAAACCTATGGACAATAAATTATTTTCATATTTACATGAATAATTTTTTTAAACTTATTTAATGTTATGCAAGTTATGATATATAAATCATTCGTATAAATTAAAACAATTAAGAAATTTTAAAATATTGAAATTAATAAAACTAGGTAAAAATCATAAAAAATAGCTAATTAAAAAAAAGTAAAAATCAAAAAATAAAATAAAAAAAGAAAAAGAAAAAGATAAAAAATTAATTTTATCTCTAAACTAAGATTTGAAACTTTGTCCTTATTCTTCACATACAATGTGAATGTCAAAGGTCATACTGGATTGATTGAAGTCAGCTTCGTCACCAGGTTTTAAGTAGCGAATTGGTGAGTTAGCTAAAATAACGTTATCATTGACTTCTCTGATAAGGTTATCAGCAACTTCTTGAGGGTGAACGTATTCACCTAAAGCTTCATCGAAGTAACGGAAGTCACCTTCACCAGTAACATCTTCTAAATAATACTCAGTAACTTCATTTTTGTGAGTATTGGTTGCAATGATCTTATATTTCATATAATATCTCCAAATATAAATTTAAGTCAGAAATTCTCATTTTACTTTCAATAATTTTAATATGGTTTTGAAATGATTAAAGAATGATTAAAATCTCCGCCTAAGATTGGAATGTCTACATGTCATATTCAACTTTTACAATATCATCGTCATCATATGCTTCGATAACCACAAGATTCTCCTCATCATCAGGATCACCTGTTGGAATATGGCGAATCTCAACGATTTCATCTTTCAGCTTGTGCAAGTCGATTTCCACAGTATCAGAGAGGACCTTTCCAGTAAGTTGAAGACCAATTCTCAAACCTTCACCGGTTTCCTCATCTTCCTCGGTCAATCCCAGCACAACGCCCGGAGCAAATATACGGTTGTAGGCAAGTTCGAATATATCATCTTTTTTAACATTCTCTCTTACGTATTCGATGATTTCATCAGGTTCCATTCTTAGTTCTTTCACAATATCATCACCAATAATAAAAAAAATTAAAGAAAAATAAAATAGTTAAAAATCAAAAATTAAGATTCATCTTAAATTAGCTAATGGAATTAGTAATTAAGAGAAGTGTCATAATTTTCAACAATTTCAACTAAGTTATTGTAAAATGTTTCAACCATATCGCCATCAGCAGCTTTTAAGAAGGAATCTCCTTTTGCAGTTTTAATGGTTACAGTGGACCCGGTTAAACTGACATCGGAAATTTCATTGTATCTTATTCTTTTGGTAGCGATTGCATCTTTAGATTCTTTGTATTTTCTGTCCATAAGAAGAGAATGGTCTTCTAAAGTAGTTTTAGCAACTACATCATATTCTTTTCCATCATCAGAATAATCAAATTCAAATAAACATATATCGTACATATAATCACCAAATCAAGAATAATTATTGTTCTCTGTATACTCTAATAGCGTTATATTCGTCGTCTTCTTCAATCCAAGTGGATAATCTGTCTCTGTTTTTCTCAGCATCGATGTATAAAGCACCTTTACCGTTTAAAGCGATATCTCCCTTATATTCGATGTATTTACCAGGATAGACTTTTCCTTGAACTTCAGGATCGGTTACAATACCTTGTTCTACGAAACCTTCGAGTAATCTTCCAACTTTACCGTGAATGATGATGTTACCGTTTTTCATTTGACCTCCAGGCCAACGGTTGACATTACCGTCAATTTCAATAACACCTTTGGTCATGTGAATACCAGCAAGAATATCACAGTCACCTAATACGTGAATGCTACCACCGGTTAAACATTCACCGCACTGTTTACCAGCATTACCGTGGACGATGATTTCTCCACCGGTCATACCTCTCCATTCACCAATGTAGGAAGCACCACAGAACTCTTTGGTGTTACCCATGATTTCGAGTTTTCCACCGGACATTTCACGACCAGCATGAGCTTCTACATTACCGTGGACAGTTACTTTTCCACCGGACATTTCAGCACCAGCGTGAAGGTCTGCGTTACCGTTTACAATGATTTCACCAGCAGACATTTTGCAACCGATGTATTTTACTCTGCCGTAATCTCCATTCAAGACCATTTTTACATCAGCTGGAGATTCTGCTTCTCCTTCAATTTCAATGTCGAAGAAATCAGTAATTGGGAATCTGGAATTTCCAATAGGTACTTGGTAAGCATCGAAATCAGAGTTATCCCAGGTGTAAATGTTATCAGGAATTACTTCATCGAACTCTAAAGCAATTGAAGAAGTTTTTATTTGATTAAAAGTAATTGTTTTCATCTTAACATCTCCATAATTATTTAGCTGGTACCTCTACTTTGATAGGGTTGGATAAGAAGTGGTCGTGTACTTGATAGTTTTCCCATTTTACTGAGTAGTATTGAGTGAAGAAAGGCATCATTTCGTTAAGAACTTGAGCTTCTTCTCTTTCCCAGCCTTTTACGTCAGTCCAAATTACATGGCTTGGCTTAGTTGCAACAAGGTCACCATCTTTAACAAGGATTTGACCGTCTTTGATAGTGTAAGCTGCACTAGTGAATATTCTTTCAACCATTTCAGGGTTTCTGGATGGGTCGAAATCGTTAGGGTTTACGTCGTATACAGCAATATCAGCTTTGTATCCAGGAGTAAGTGCACCTCTGTCAGGGAATCCGTGGATCTTAGCAGGAGCTGCTCTGGTAATGGTAGCGATTTCGTAGAAGTCATATTCTCTGTCAAGACCAGCAAGACCGGTACGTTTGTGAGACCATTTGTGTACTTCACCGTTTTCAATCATTTCCATTCTTCTAGGAGCACTCATCAACCAGGAGATGATTCTTGGGTATCTTATGAATGGACCTGCATTAGGGTGGTCGGTACTCATACAAATTTGCCATGGGTTGTCTACGAGTAAGAATAACTCAAGACCGATAGCCCATTGTAATGTTCCAACAGGAGTCTTAGGTGAGTAAATACAAGGAATAATTCCTGCTGCGGTTTCACACTCGATATCCTTGTTAGCCCATTTTAATCCGGAGATTTGGAACAAGTCGTATTCCATTGGAGCATCTGCAGTCATGGTAGTGGTTTCGTCAAAGGTTACTTGACCTACGTCACCAGTGACATAGTCGTTGTGGTTGATGAAGTCAGCAACTTTGTCTGCACCGGAAGATGCGTCTTTCCAGCTGGTACCATCGTATGCGTGGAATTGCAAGTGAGTGTTGTGAACAGTCTGGTCTCTTATTTTTGCTGCTTTCTTGGTTGATTTCTTGATTTCCTTAATGGATTTCAAGGTCTCAACAGTAGTAGGATAGTTTCCTGGGTGTCCTAAATCATTAGGGTGAATGTGGATTGAGTGAGGAAGTCCGAGCATTTCGTTAGCCTTAGCAAGTGCAACTACGAGCTGTCTTGAGGTTACGTCAAAGTAAGGAGCTTTGTCATCGTATCCGTGTACGTTTTGACCCCAACCCCATGCTTCACTACCACAAGGGTTTACAATTTTAACACCGTATCCTTTTGATACTCTGAGCATTGCGGCAATATATGCTGCTAATTCTTCAATTCTTCCTTCTCTTGCATATTCCATACAGAACCAGTTGTTACCGAATAAGGTTACTGGGTTGATATCAATGTTTGGAATAGTTGCGATTTCTTCGTGAGTGTGTTTTGCTTCGAGTGGAGGCATAGCTGCTTCACAAACGGTTCCGTATCCCATTCTTGAGTATCTGTATCCTGTAGTAGGACAACATGGGATGGAGAATCCAGCTTCCGCTCTTTCGATTTTGGTTTTTTGTGATACACCCATTCTTGAGTCTTCAGGCCTGTATAATCTTCCAAGTACTAATTTTGGTCCTGCAACGTGTGCGTGAACATCTACACCAGCAGGCATAACAATCTTATTAGATACATCAATGACTTTAGCGTCATCGGAAACGGATTCTGCAATCTGGTCATCTTTAATGAAGATGTCCATGGTTTCTCCGTTTATTTCATTTTGAGGGTCATAAACAATTCCATTTTTGAGTATATATTCCATTAATTATTCCTCCTTTTCTAATCGTTTAAGATCCATGATTGGGTTAGGTACGTATTTTTCAGCTACGTTGGTCTCTTCTCTGAGTTTCATAACCCTTTCTTTAAGTTCGCGTATAATCCATTCGTCGTCACGACAGGTTTCTGGCTTGTCAATAGCCTTCTTCATGTAGATAGGAACTCCATCCATACGATAACTTGTACCCGCACATTCTACAGAAATGAATGAACCAGGAAGTACAACATCAGCGAGTTCGGTAGATGGTCCCCAGTGAATATCCACTTGGATAACTGGAATATCGGCTAAGTGTTGGTTTGCTCCGTTAGGGAAGTGAGCACCAGGGTCAGCTGCAACAACCATGAAACAGTCAGGTTCTTTTCTGACTAACAAGTCGATGGTGTTGGTTTCACCTAACATATATCTACCCCAACCTCTACAGAAGTCGACACCGAATGCCCATCCGGTTTCGAATGCCATGAAGATGTTGAAACCGTTTACGTTGAAGTGACCTCTCATTGGAGTAAGTCCCCATTTACTCATAGCGTTTAAGTCTTGAACCATTTTAATAGCAATATCAATGTTTCTTTGCTTACCTAATGTGTGGGTTAAACCTAAACCGAAGAAGAGAACACCAAATTCTGCGTTTTTCATTACATCAACCAATTCGTAGATGTCTTCTGCAGGAATACCTGAAACGGATTCGGATTGTAATTTCTTACCTTTGATTACAGCTCTGATTGCATTGTAGAAACCGTAGTCACCGTTTTGTTCGAATCCAATCCACATGTCTGAACATTTTGCAGTGTCTGAGAATTTTGGATCCATGGTTACAACAGTTCTGTCGAATCTTCCTCTTTGTCTGAAGTATCCACGAGGATATACAGCCCATCTTGCAAGGTGTCTTGGGTGAGAGTTCATAGCGTTACTTCCAGAGTATACAACTACGTCTGCTCTGTTCTTAACTTCACCTAAGGTCTGAATAGGGTATCCAGCGTTTTGCATAGCTTGAAGTGAAGGTCCGTGACAAATGGTTGCCTGGTTATCCAGTACAGCACCAATGTATTCACCAAGTTCAAGTCCTTCCTTCATACATTCGGTAGAAGTTTCAGACCAACCATAGAATACAGGTCTGATGGAATTTGCAATGTATTCAGCTGCAGTATCCAATGCAGTATCCCAATCGGTTTCGGTAAGTACTCCTTCTTCGTTTCTTACCATAGGCACCATTAATCTTTGGTCTAAATCTTCCATAACTTTACTTGCACCTAATCTGCATGCGTGTCTTACAGCAACTACGTGATTGTCTTTTACTAAGAAATCAAGGTCGTCACAGTTACATCCACAGAATGCACAGGTACAGTTTTCTACGATATAATCATAATCTGTTACAGGTGGTTCATAACTCATGGTTCTCCAACTCCTCCCATTTACGTCCGTTATAGAATGGTCTTTCACCTAAAGATTCCATATTTTCAACAACGTCGTCATCTTCTTCGTCAACATATTTTTTGTAAACCCATCTCATAAGGTCTGCCATTAATAATACTTCTCTGTCGGTTTTTTCAACTGTAGCGTGAATACCTTTGTAAGTAGGGTCAGAACAACAGTAGGTTTCGTGACTGGTAATTGTATTAGCCCATGGGCCTTTACAAATAAATACAGTTCCTTCGTGAGGAGCATCTCTAGATCTTGCAGCGCTTACTACAACTTCTCCATAATCAGTTTTTACAAGAACATGATCCCAGTTTTTAACACCTAATTTTGCCATATCCCTAGGGTCCATGTAACAGGTTCCTGAAGCGTTTTTGTATTCTTCCTTCAAGGTGGAGCCTCTTTTCTTACATGCACCTTGGTAAATGTCAGAACCAGTGTTTAACATACAATTAAGTACTTCTAATCTACCAACATCAGAGTCTACGTGTGGGTCTCCGACTACTGGCCTTTCTAAATAACTATTTGCATAATGCATATTATCACTCCTATTCTAACCATATAGCGTCTACAGGGCAGAACATTTGACAAGTTCCACATTCGTCACATTTATCAACATTGAATAATTTGATAAATCCATTTTCAACCATCATAATAGTTTCGGTTGTCTTTGAACCATGCCCACCAGCATTTTCCGGGCTGATAGAAGCATTAACTGGGCATGCGATTACGCAAATCCCGCAACCTAAACATCTATCTTGATCTACTTTAAGTTCCATATAAAATCACCAAAATTTAGTTTACAATCACCAATTAAATTAATTCGTAAATGATTTTTAAAATTTAAAAATCCTAGAAAAATTATTAATTTAATTACCTCTTATCGATTCAAATCGAAAATTTGAATCATTACTAAATATATTTGCATATCAGCAGATTTCTAAAAATCGCCAATTACATATATTATATAATAACTAATTAATAACTTTATTCTTATGTATACAAATAATCTTTATAAAATTGAATGAATGTTAAAATATTAATCTCATAAATAATAATCAAAGCTTTTTTTATGCTTTTTCCTTATCAAGCTCTTTAATTATTTAGTTTTTTAAAGCATCAAATGCTGCAATCCAAGATTTGGAACTGGTTGGTGTGTGATTAATATCGGTTCTGGTTACAGTTAAAGCATCGTTAGGACAAGCTTTAGCACATGCTCCACAACGGATACAGTAATCATCGTAAATCATCAATTGAGTTCCTCTGTCACCTGGTCCGGTAGATTTAGGGAAGTATAAAGCTTCACATGGGCAGATATCAATACATGCGCCACATGTACCACATGCTTCAGTATCAATTACTAAACTACCTTTGAATGGTTTTTCGTGAGTTGCTGCGCCTTCAGGACAGACTCCTTCACACCATCCGCATGAAATACATACATCATCATCGATGATTGCATTTCCTTTGATGACTGCTTTAGCAGGATCTAATTCATATTCACCGTAGGAACAGGATCTGCATGCTGCGGTAATTGCGTCAACAGGACAAACTCTCTTACATACGAGACAGTATACACATTTGTCTTCATCGATGGCGATGCTTTCTTCGCCAGGAGTTTTGTTAACAGTTATTGCACCTGCAGGACATAATTCAGCACAAGCACCACATTTGATACAGGTTTCTTCATCAGGTGCGATTTCACCTACAACAAGGTCTTTGCGTTCAGGCAGGTTTCTTGCAATTGTGATTGCATCTCTAGGACATGCAGTTTCACATCTCTTACAGAATACACAATCATCTTCGTCGATTTCAGCTCCGCGAATGAGAGTTGGGTAAGCTTCATTGTCTTTGATGGATTCTCCATCAATAGTAAGGTCTAAAGCACCTGCAGGACATACGCCGCTGCACATACCACAAAGAACACAAGTATCTGCGCTGATATCCAATTTAGCAACAGCTACATTCTTATTAGTGAAAAGTTCTTCATTTTGTTGGATTCTTTCATGTCCACTGAAGTAAGTGTTTTTGTAATCACCATAGTCACGTTTGATAGGAGCAATATCTTCAATAGCGATAGCTTCTACAGGGCAAGTATCTGCACAGAGACCGCATCCAATACAAACATCGTCGCAGAATGATAAAACTCTTTCACCAGCAGACCTGCTGATCACGAAGTCTTTTCCAGTAACTTCTTTTGTATTTTTCATTTAATTTGCCTCCAAAATTTTAATTGCTTTAGTTGGGCAGTCCTCAACACACATAAGGCAGCCACAACAATATAGGGGGTTTACTTTAGCTTTTAATGAATCTATTTCAATAGTATCCATTATACACAAATCAACACATAATCCACAACCAATACATTCATCCCCAACTGATGTTTCATAATGGTTCAAGCCAAAAATCAACACCAGCTGTTTTATAATCTCCAAATCATTGTTGAATAAAATATTAAACATCAATAATAAATCTTTAGGATTGAAATCCAGAATAGTCTTAGCAACTTCTATTGAATCAAGGCTTATGTTCCTTCCATTCAAGTAGTGAGAAACAGTTGATCTGTCAATTCCAAGTTTTTGTGAAATCTCTTGTTGTGAAAGACCTTTTTTTCTCAAGTCGCAAGCCGCTAAATATTTTATTCCAGATGCTATATGTTTTGGCATAAATTCACCATGTGTATGATATAATTTTTGTTATAAGTTAATATAAAGGTGTGTACAGAAATCAAAGTATAAAGATTTAAATAATACTGTGTTATATTCACACATTTATAATATTTAATATATATTTTAAAGCATTTAAATATTATTATTTTAATAAAAAATAATTTAAATAATAATTAAAATTCAAAAATTTATTAAAATTTAAATTAAATTATTTAAAAAGAGTTTTAGATTAAATAAAGTAAAAATACAAAAAATAAAAATATCTAATTATATCTCCAATATGTAATAAAATTCATAACGAATTTTTTAAAAAATTAAGTTTTTTAGGCCAACCTAAATAAAAGTGTAGACACTACACATTTTAGAGTGTAGTAACTACACATATAGAAGTGTGGTTATTACACAATGAAAAAACTAAAGAAAAAATGATAAAAAAATAATTGAAAAAAGAGATAAAAAATAATAAAAAATATATGGAAAATTAAGGAAAAAATGATAAAGAAATAATTGAAAAAAAGAGATGGAAAAAGATAAAAAATCATTGAAATGACTAATGAAAAAATGAAAAAATAATGAAAAAACTAGAGAGAAAAAAGATAAAAAATATTAAAAAATAAGAAATTATAGAAAATCAGTGCTAATATTAAAACACCACTTATTCTTCATCCTTGTAATAAGGTTCCCTATTAGCAATAGCTTGCAGGAATCTCTCTTTTATCTGCTCTTCAGAGCAGCCATCTCTAATGAACTGAATCAAGTCAACGAGATTGTCATTTCTAAGAAGGCATGGTTTTAGCTTTCCTTCAGGAGTTACCCTAAGTCTAGAACAATTACTGCAGAAGTCTGAATTTTCAACAGGATGAACAACTTCTATTTCACCGCCGTCAATGAAATATTTTCTCCTGTTTTGCATAAACTCCCTGACTTTTATGCTGTCGGCAAGTGATGCAAGCTTTTCTTCAAACTCGCTCAATTCGAAATGATATTTGGAATTAAAGTCCTTGTCTTCGCAGCTGTCGGAATCGATGATTTCTATCAATTGAAGGATGAGATCATTTCCTTTACAGAATTCAAACATGTCCCAAAGCTCTTCAGTATTGATATCATTCATAACCACCATGTTTATCTTAACTGGATATATTCCAACCTCCCTTGCTTTAAGTATTCCATTCTTTGCCCTCTCTAAAAGGTCGGCGCCTGTAATCATTTTATAGATTTCAGGGTCAAGAGTGTCCAAACTGACATTGACTCTGTCCAATCCTGCATCCTTCAAAGTTTGGGCATATTTCTCAAGATAGATTCCATTTGTGGTGATTGAAAGATCCTTGAATCCGAGAGTGTTGATCTTCTCTACAATTTCAATTATATCCCGTCTTACAAGAGGCTCTCCACCAGACAATCTGATTTTCTCTACTCCAAGGCTTTTTGCAATCCTGCAGACTTGGTATATTTCATCAGGAGTCATTTCGTCACTTGATTCAAGCATGCCGTCATGGTGGCAGTATATGCAGTCCACATTGCATCGGTTTGTAATTGAAATTCTCAAAGAGATAATAGGTCTGTCGTAATTATCTCTGACTTTATCTTCCATCATCCTTAATCTCCAAAGTAAATAAAATAATCGTGATTTAATTTATTGAATCCATAAAAAGATCAATGCCCATTTGTTTAATTAGATGCTGAACTTAAATTTTTATTTATTCTTGTTTTTAATTGATATTTCAATATTATTGAAGTCTTCCACGCCATATTCAGTAGTTTTCAATGCCTTAAGCATTCCAATAATTGTTTCCTTTAAAAAATCATTGACAAATGCATTGAGACCTATGTTGATACCATCAATAGCTAGAGAAACATCCGCTTGAGTATCAGGATTGTATTTCAAATCGCCGCTTACAAATGCCTTGGCTATCACGCTTGCATCATTATAGCCGCAATCATTTACAAACAAGGTGTCTATGATGTCATAAGCCTTTTCTTCTACAAGATTAACCAAATCAAGAACTTCGTCATCAGTTATTTCAAAGGAATTGACACTTGCAATTGTATAATCATCCTCAAGTTCAGGTGAGGTTACGATTTTTGCATAATGGTAATTCTTGAATCCCTCTATGACTAAGAAGTCAGGATCACACATCATTTTCACTAAAAAAAGAACTCTCTCCAGTGGAATGGACTCATTGATATTGAAAAATGTCCGGCTTCCTATTCCAACAACGAAATCAGAACCTGATTCCATCTGCTTCCATGTGTCGGTTCCTTCCCTGTCCATCATCATTTCATGATGGGAATGCTTGATGCTGGCCACCTTGTAATCCCTGTTGGTCAGTTCACTAATGATTTTATTTGTAAGTGAAGTCTTTCCAGTATCCTTAAGGCCTACAATTGAAATAATCTTCATAATATCAACTCAATCATAAATTATTTAATAGAAAATTCTTAACACAACAATCGGAATTATTCTCGTCTAATAATTTAGCGATAAATCTAAATTTAATAATTTCTAATCTTATTATAAAAATTATTAAATTTAAAATTAACTGTAAATGAAAAAATAGCTATGTATCCTCAATACATAAAAGAAAAAAATAATTTTAAAATATTCATTTGAGCGAAAATCATTAAATCCTCTTAAATTAAAAGCAAACAAAAATGAGGGGGACATATTTTAAAATTATCAATTAGTAAGATAACAAAAATAAAGCATGAGTAAAATCAGAAAAACTGATTAAACTTCTGCTTTATAATGTTAAATTACATTTTCCGTTTTGTGTTTTACATTAACTAAACGCAACTAGAAGTGGAGTTTGCTTCCAGGCTTGTAGTTGTCGTATTCAGTGAATGGTAATGGGGTATCTCCGTTGTCAACACCACTGTAGTAGCCAAAGAGTTCTTTAACTTTGTTGTTAACAGTTGCAAATACTTTGGATACAGGGATTTCACAAGGACATACTTCACTACATTGACCGCAGTTGGTACATGCATCTACCATGTGAACCATTCTGGTTAAGTGGAAGAATGGTGCAGCAGGAGTGTATCCACCAGGTACCCATTCAGGACCTTCGGTTTCAAGACAGCAGTCTTCACAGAAACATAATGGACATGCTTCACGACAGCCGTAACATTTCATACAGGATGAGAATTCGTCCTTATATGCTGCAAGTACATCGAGAATGTCTCCGGTGTTTCCAGCAAAGTCTTTTTCTTTTTGTGCGTTTGCTTGTTTTACCATGATGTTGTCAATGTTTTGACGGATTTCAATTCCTTTTGGTATAGGGTCTACGATTTCAATCAAGTCAGCGTCAACAACAGTTTGTAAGATTTCTGCACCTTTTTCAGAGCATACTTCTACAAAAGTAGCTTTACCAGCTAACTCGCCGATAACTCCCCAGTTACCTAATGCTAAATCAGCATTTCTAGGAATGTTCATGTCACATCTTTGACAGTTTTCTCTTCTACCCATTCCTTCGTCTTCGAGCTCATCGATTTTAATTGCTTTTTCGCCTTCAGCGGTTTCCATAATGAGCTTACCTTTTGAGATTTCTTCTTTGATAATGTCTTTAGGGTCTAATTCGTAGACATCTTCAATCATTCTCATGGTTGGTATAGGAGGCATGGTTCCTCCACAGTTTACACCAATGAGGATAACATTATCTTCGATAACCTTGTCTTTTCTCATTAATTCTCTGAGGGTCATTGCATCACATGGTTTGCAGGTAACTGCAATCTTCATGTCTCTTGCTCCGTCTAAGTACTTGGAGACGAATTTTGCTAAGTTCAAAGTACCACAGTGAAGGGATCCTGCAGATTTGATTACATCTTCAGGTTCGGTAATGAGAACAGGGACAGCATCGTATAAATCCCAACCTTCTTCTACAGCTACTACAGCATCAACAATACCTTCTTCTAAAAGTTTTTTCATGATAGTAGTAACTGCTCCACCATACTCACCTTTTTCTTTGATTTCTTCATCTTTGGAGTATGCATAAAACATATCATTAACTTCAATAGCCATCTAAATCACCCAATCTATTTACCTTCAATTTTTTCAACGTTAATAGCACAAGCTTTTAACTCTACCATTTTACATTTAGGGTCGAAAGAATCGGAGTTGGTTAACATGTTAGCTGCACATTCGCTGAAGTGCATAGGAATGTTTACGATACCTGGTTTGATGTCATCGGTAACGTGTGCAGTAATTTCGATTTCTCCTCTTCTGGAGTAAGCTCTTACCATTTCGTTAGGAAGAATTCCTCTTGCTTTAGCATCTTCGGTGTTAATTTCTATAAATCCAGTTTTTACTTCGTTATCCAAGGTTTCACATCTTCTGGTCATAGCAGCGTGATAGTGGAATAAGATACGGGTAGTAGTTAAGATTAAAGGATATTCTTCATCAGGAACTTCTACAGGACCTCTGTGTTCTAATGCTTGGAATACTCCAAGACCATCAGGGTGAGCGAACTTGTCTTTGTGCATTAATGGTTCGCATGGGTCTTCTGGATCGAGACAAGGCCAGTGTACACCTTCAGGCATTAATAATCTTTCGTGGGTAATACCGTAGTAGGATGGTGCGAGGGATCTGATTTCTTCCCAGATTTCAGCAGCGTTTTCATAGTGGAATAATTCTCTAGGTCTGCCCATTCTGACAGCGATTTCCTCCATGATCTTCCAGTCTACCATTGCTCCTTCAGGAGGTTCTTGAGCTTTGCGTAACCATTGTACTCTTCTTTCACCGCTGGTGAAGGTACCTTCTTGTTCACCCCATCCAGCTGCAGGAAGTACTACGTCAGCTTCAGCTGCAGTATCGGTCATGAATAATTCTTGAACGATTAACATGTCAAGGTTTGCAATAGCTTCTTTGGTGTGCTTGATGTCTGCATCGGAAAGAACAGGGTCTTCACCGTGGATGTATAATACTTTCAAGTCACCGGAGTGAGCTGCATTCATCATTTCAACCAGGGTTAAACCAGGAGTGGTTGGAAGATCCATTTGATATGCTTCTGAGAACTTCTTGGTGATTTCAGGGTTTGCAACTTTCTGGTATCCGACATAATCGGAAGGTAATGCACCCATATCACAAGCACCTTGTACGTTGTTCTGTCCTCTTAATGGGTTTACACCTGCTCCTAATTTACCAACGTTACCGGTGAGCATTGCCAGGTTAGCAGTGGACATAACGTTGTCTGCACCGTGGGAGTGTTCGGTAATACCTAAGGAGTAAACAATAGCTGCGTTTTCTGCTTTAGCATATTCTAAAGCTGCTCTTTCGATTAATTCAGGGTCAGCTTCAGTGATTTCAGCTACTCTGTCAAGGTCGTATTTCATTACGGTTTCTTTTAATTCTTCGTATCCTTTGGTTCTGTTTGCAATGAACTCATCATCTTGTAAATCGTTTTCAATGATGATTTTCATCATACCGTTCATTAAAGCTACGTCAGTACCTGTTTTGAATTGTAAGTATACGTCAGCTAATTTTGCAGTAGGAGTGTATCTAGGATCTGCTACAACAACGAATGCACCGTTTTTCTTAGCACGGATCATTTTACGTCCGAATAATGGGTGAGCTTCCATGTTGTTGGAACCGATACAGAAGATGAAGTCTGCTTGTTCGAGACTGTCGTAACCGTTGGTACTTGCACCTGAACCGAAGGTGGTTGCGAGACCTGCTACGGTAGGACCGTGACAGATACGTGCACAGTGGTCTACGTTTTGAGTTCCGCATCCAGCTCTTGCGAGTTTCTGGGTTATGTAAATGTTTTCGTTAGGGGATCTAGCACATGCGTAGAAACCTACTTTGTTAGGGTCTTCGTCACTTACTTCTTTGAGCTTGTTAGCAACGAGGTCTAATGCTTCATCCCAGGATGCTTCTCTGAATTCTCCGTCTTCTTTGATTAACGGGGTGGTTAATCTGTCTGGGTGGTTAATAAATTGATATCCAAAGTTACCTTTTGGACATACTTTACCCCAGTTTACAGGGTGTCTTTTCCAAGGTTCTACACCTACGATTTTGCCGTCTTTGACTACAAAGTTGAGTCCGCAACCAGTACCACAGTATGGGCAAATAGTAGGCACATATTTAATTTCAACCATTTTATAATCTCCATTAATAAAATCAAGGTTTTTAAATTTATAAAACAAATAAACGCATTTATAAATTAAATTAAATTTTCTATAAAATAATTTATTGTAATTTTATAAGCATGAAAAATTATTTTCGAACAAAATAGATATTATCATTGAAATTATAAGCTTAATTAATCGAATCTATTCCGGTTAAAAATACAATAAATACAAGATTGGAGCTTGTTGTAAAAACAACAAGTTCAATCTTAATCGATTTAATTGATTTAATTATCAATTATGTTTTTGACTAAATTATCAAAACAAAAGTTTTGATTGCAAAACAGGGTTTTGCTTTAATTTGAATAAAAAATTAAATAATAAATATTTAATTTATTTGGGTTTGCATCTTATTAATAAATAATATTAATAAGCCTAGTCGCGTAAGTATACGAACCAGTATGCCATAGCAACGAAGACTGCTCCTCCAACAATGTTACCTAAGGTTACAGGAATCAAGTTGTTGATGAAGAATTGTGCCCAGGTTACTTCAGCACCTAAGAATATACCTAATGGTATGAAGAACATGTTAGCGACACTGTGCTCAAATCCAATACATACGAAAGCCATGATTGGGAACCAGATACCTACAATCTTGGAAATGATGTCATCAGCAGCGTTAGCTAAGTATACAGCACAACATACCAACCAGTTACAACCGATTGCTCTGGTGAAAGCTTGTACCCAGGTTAATGATTTGGTAGCTTCAGCACCGAATGCTGCTCCACCTAATGCTTTGGTGTTTGCAATGGTGATTGCACCTTTAGCAAATGCTTCGCCGGTCATGATTCCGGTTAAGTAAGCAAGTACGAATGCAACGAAAATACCACCGATTAAGTTGAATACCCAACTTCCGATCCAGTTCTTGAGTAATCCCATGATATCAGTTTTACCATCGAGAAGACCCATAGTCATAAACATAACGTCACCAGTGAATAATTCAGATCCACAGATAACTACTAAAATTAAACCAACAGGGAACACTGCCCCGAATATAAATTTGGAAATACCAATTGGTACGCCTGCTGCTACAACACCGGTGTTTGCTACTTCAGCAAGTAAACCACCGAATGCGATATATGCACCAGCCAGGAAACCTAAAATTGCAAGGTTTAAAATTGGCATTTC
>Ga0256404_1008507_pt1 | contig 15370 bp, 8 predicted proteins | sample RumenRJG_01DNA_FD_185990 | JGI IMG/M metagenome (GOLD analysis project Ga0256404, IMG submission 185990) | Bovine rumen microbial communities from Lethbridge, Alberta, Canada - RJG_01 | ecosystem: Host-associated > Mammals > Digestive system > Stomach > Rumen | place: Canada: Alberta | collected...
GGTGCGATTCTCCTGTAGATAGTTTTTTGTGGTAATTAACATTCTACCAAAAATCCTGCCATGGATCCTTATTTTATTCAGATGTCCAACTTCATTTTACAATCGGCGAAATTTTTGTTCTAAGCATTAGTAACATAATATTTTCAACTACACAGTTTCTGCCGGTTTTGATTCCTGCAGACTGCTTATGCGGCACATCAGCCGCGGAAATGAGGGTTAAGCTTCATTCCCTCCTTTCTTTCTGCGCCTCATAGTAAAACCTGCGTAGGCAAAAAACATAGCAATCAAGGTGCCAAGAATGGTATTCCAGTAAATACCGTGGCCGCCAGCCTGCGGCAGCTCGTAAATCTTGTCATCTTTGACGACCACCTTGTACTCGGTCACATTTGCCTGATCATCCTTGGTGAAATCCAGAGATGCATGATCATTGGCATCCAGCACAACCGCATCTTCGGTATACGCTTTTGAGTTATCGACGGTGAAATATACATCGCTGGTCAATTTCACATATCCGTCCGGAGCTTTGGTTTCCGTCAGGTGATATCTGCCATCCGGCAGATAACCGAAAACAAACTTGCCGTCTCCATTCGTTTTAATATTAGTGATCTCATTTCCATCGATATCAGTTGCTGCTGTCTCATTCTCGCCGTCCACCTTCTTGAGCGTAAATTCTGCGCCCTTCAGGTATTGATCATCGGCATTCTTCTTATACAGAGCTACATTAACCGACTTTTTCGTATTGTCAGCTGTCAGCTGAGCAACTCGTTCAGCGTCAGTCAGCTCACCTGTCACCGAAGATGAAGCTGCAGTACCCGGTCCGGTAATGCTCCAGTCCTTGAAGGTATATTTAGCATTTGCGCCGTTACCTTCCGTTGTCTCAGCAACCGTATAGTTTGTATTATCCGGCGCAGTTACCTCAAATTTTTCACCCGGCTTCAGCTTCACTGAAAACTCAACTGTTGTCTTTTGGGCTGCAGCATCATAGCTTGGTACAATACTCTGGCCGGACAGCCGACTGCACTCTGTCAGTTTTCCAGATGTCATCTGACCGCTCTGATCATAGATCGCATAGCCAAATTGGGCTACGGCATCCGCGGCGGTATAATTACCATCTGTCACCAGTTTCACGCTGAATTCAAATTCGTCATCCTTGATCGCCGGATTGATTGACTGAGAACCATCCTCATTGGTAATCATGGTGATATCCTTGCCGTTCACGTCATAGACGTGTTTTGTAATGGACACCGTACGTTTGATGTAATTGGTTCCTTTGAACTCAACATTGCCGTCACTGTCTGTCAGTTTTTCTCCCGGTGTTTGGGTTTCCGCGTCATAGCCATCGTACATAACCGTTGTGGAGTCAACCAGCATCGGATGATAAATTTGCGTCTCAAATTCGTAATGCGGATTCGTATTGACCTCTACCAGTTCATATTTGTGTCCAGTCTCTCTTATTACACCATTGGACACAAGACCAGGTGCTATTGAATAGCTTGTCTTCCATTCATTATCAGAGCTCAATGTGAATTCATAAAGCATGGTACCGCCTGTACCATCCGCATTTCGGTCCTGCCAGAGCTGCAGTACAACACTATCTGGACGGTACTGACCGTCTTCATCGTTCCAGTCCTTTTTCAGGGTGATCCGGGTATCAACAAGAGGCATTCCATCCGGATTCTCTACTTTTACAGTTCCACCTGGCGTAGAAGTAGTTGTTGTATTTCCATTTGAATCCGTTGTGGTTGTCACTTTATTGTAGGAAACCTGCGTATCATCTGTATTCGACTTCAGAGTATAGGTTGTATTATTCCCCTCTGTCTTTTTCTCGATCTGGCTCTTGGTCGCCTCGTCGAGGTCATCGTAATTCTTCGTACCGTTATTAAGCGCTGCTATCAGATCATACGCATCCTGACTTGGCCATACATTAAAGGAAACTTCGTACTTTACGCCATCTTCCAGTTGGAAGTCATCGCCCATATTCCAGGTGACTTTATTAGTGGTCGGATCATATACGGCTCCCTGAAATGTCTTATTTCCATCAGCCCCCTCATAAGTAATGCTCTCCCCGCTGTTTCCGGTTTTTGTAATCGTACTGCCATCCTTCCGTGTGATGGTGTAAGTGAAATTGCCATCGGTTTTGGCCAGTGCCGTTGAAGTCATCGATGTAATGCCATCGGTATAGACAACGTGGTCATAGCCAAAGTCCTTGGTAATATCACTGACAATCTGTTTAAAAGCTGCATTTAATGCTTCCGTATCACTTGCTTCCTGATAGTGTCCCGCCGGATAGGTTCCGATGTCATTGCCGGAATATGCATAAGCAGTAAGGTTGCTCATTCGGGTGACATCACCATAAGCACCAATCGTATAGAAATTCTTACCGGAAGTTACGATATTTCTGGCATCATCCTTCGCTGCGTTGTAGGAAAGACGAACGGTCGTTGGATACTTGTCGTTGCCAGTTCCATATATCCCCTCTTCGTTATCCTTCCAGCCACCATGTCCATCAGGATGTTTAGTTTGATCTACATCTTCACCATATGGAGTTACATAATAAGTAGGATTACCATCAGAGACAAAAATAACATACTTCTCTACACCTTCATCGAATGTCACATTATTTGCCTTCTTGAGAGCATCCTCCCAGTTTGTTCCTCCATCTGCATTTAAATTATTAATTTCACTTTTGAAGCTGCTCGCGTTATTTGTCCATTCTGAAGCGTCTCCTGCCTTCGTGTTAAAGGAAAGCAGCGACATTCTGACAGTATCCGGATCGGTGGTGGTATTATACTCCATCAGCTGGTCCGTCAAAGAATTCAAAGCCTCTTTAGCTTCCGTAAGCCTCGTACTGCTATACCAACCACTACCAATTTTATTGCTCATACTTCCTGAGGTATCGAACACTACCAGAACTTCGGCTTTCGTTTTTTCGGTTACACTCTTTGCCTGACCGGTTACACTCAGCGTCAGCTTATAGGTTCCATCATCATTGGACGTAAGATCCTTTCCAACTGTCGGGGCATCAAGATTTCCCTCATCTCCGCCGCCGGGGGTTCCCGGCTCATCACTGCCGGCAGCTTCAAACTGATTCGCAAAGAAGACATTGCTGGCGGAACTCGAAGAATTTGTCCCTGCGGCAACAGCATTCGTTGTTGTAGTCAGATATTTGTCGCATTTATAATAATCATAATCCCTAGACCAACCAAATTCGTTATGCCGTCCAGCATATTCATATGTTGCAAGTTTTCCCTCTTGCATAACCAAATCTTTTGACTTTTCGCTTACTGCATTATTTTGACTCGGATCAAGATATACCGTATTACCTGCTATTCCGTTTGAAAGCTTTCCTGTTTGAACGGAATCGCCTGTCTCTTCCAGATGAAGTTTATAAGTCTTGCTAAAATCCCAGCTGTAATCCTTGAGATCATCTGAGTCGGTGATATCAACGAAGCTTGCCTTTTTTTCGCCATTTTCCGTTGTAATATTTACGGCTGTAAGACTTCCGTCATTCTTAACTGCATAATATGCGTCACCCTTCTGAATGATGACAGCATAGCTGCCCTCTTCCTCCGGCCATCCCTCGGAATCGAGCTTGTCTCCGGTTACCACAACACCCGTGATAGAGAAGCTGCTCTGCTTGAAATCGACTGCCTTGACATTGCCGGATTTATCCTTCGTCGTGTTGACATCAAGGACCTTCGGTGCAGTCGTATTGGAGGATTCTTCAAAATGAACCGCCTTGACGCTCTGTCCAGCCTCAACCTTCATGCTGCTTGTTAATGAAATCTTCACTTCAACACTGGCAGAAGAAGCCGGCTCCACTTCTTTACCGTCACTGACGAAACTGATATCAAAGAAACGTGCCTGTGCAATATCATCGCCATTCAGTGCATCCGCTGCCTGTGATTTATAAGAATCAATCTTATCCTGATCAGTGATCTCCTTGACCTTCAGTTCCACATCTTCCGGCAGTCCTGCATCTTCTCCGTAGGTTGCCGTTACAGTATAATCATTCTTCTTCGTATACTTCTTCGTACCGGCGACACCGCTTGCATCTGCTGCTGTCTCTTTCTGCTCATCTGCAGATGCTGCTGTCTCAGATGCGGTATTCTGATTATCACTGGAATCTGAAGATGAAGAGGAGTTTCCGATCGTCTCAGACGCAGAAGTACCCTGCGAATCCGAGGCCGTCTCTTCCGTCTCAGACTCCTCCTGTGTGCTGGTGTCTGAAGTCACACTTTCTTCTGCAGAAGAGACTGCAGAAGAACTGTCAGCCGTACCGGTCGCTGCCAGTTCCGGCTGCACCATGGTCAGCACCATTACAATAGAAAGCACTAAAACCAGAAAATTCCTAACCGCTTTTTTCATAACCTTCTCCCTTTCTGTATCCTATAACAGAGGGATCCCCCCTGATTGTATCCAGATAATAATACCGCCGTGACAGCGAACTGGTCACGATGGTAATATTAACAGTTCTGTAATATTTGTTAAAAAAATAATATCACAATGGGGGGGGCTTGCAAGAGAATCAGTGCAACCGTATATGTAAAACTTCTTGCAATATGAACACTTTAGTCACAATTAACATATCGACAAGCCATATTTTATGTATATCAGTCATATTGTATGAATTTACAGACATTTTGCTTTAGTCTGCTGAAGGTATCCCTGTGATACGATATTGCCGCATGGTTCTTCTTTTGTACTGGTATCCGGAAAGTCTTCGCCGATTGGCCGTTAAATTGTGATCGTCAAAAAATCGGGGGATACCCGGCTGTGATGCCGGGTCTGCGTACAGCATAGATAGTGCTGCACAGGCAGGAATAAGTATATTATTGATATACAGCCGCACAGACGGGCTGTATATCAATAAAAATGAACGTTGTCACAGGCGGCCAGCCTTCTCCAGTATCTTCTTCAGATACTGACCGGTATAGGACTGCTCGCACTGCGCGACCTCTTCCGGTGTCCCGCAGGCAACCAGCGTGCCGCCGCGGTCGCCGCCGTCCGGGCCGAGGTCGATGATATAATCTGCCGTCTTGATGACATCCAGATTGTGCTCGATCACGACGACGCTGTTGCCGCCGGCCGCGAGCCGGTGCAGGATATCTGTCAGCTTGTGCACATCCGCAAAATGCAGACCGGTCGTCGGTTCATCGAGGATGTAGATCGTCCGGCCGGTGCTGCGGCGGCTGAGTTCTGTCGCCAGCTTGATCCGCTGCGCCTCGCCGCCGGAGAGCTGCGTCGACGGCTGGCCAAGACGGATATACGAAAGGCCGACGTCGTTGAGCGTCTCCAGCTTGCGCCGGATCGACGGCACGTTCTGGAAGAAGTCAAGCGCCTCTTCCACCGTCATATTCAGCACCTCGTAAATATTTTTCCCTTTGTACTTCACCTCGAGCGTCTCGCGGTTGTAGCGTTTGCCGTGGCAGACCTCGCATGGCACATAGACATCCGACAGGAACTGCATCTCGATCTTGATGATGCCGTCGCCGCCGCATGCCTCGCAGCGTCCGCCCTTGACGTTGAAGCTGAACCGCCCCTTCTTGTATCCCCGCGCCTTTGCATCCGCCGTCGCGGCGAAAAGTTCGCGGATCATATCAAATACGCCGGTGTAGGTCGCCGGGTTGGAGCGCGGTGTCCGCCCGATCGGAGACTGATCGATATTGATCACCTTGTCGAGCTGATCGATGCCGTCTATGCCGTCATGCTTTCCGGGATGCACGGTGCGGGCATGGTTCAGATCCCGCGCCAGCCTCTTGTAGAGAATCTCATTGATCAGTGAGCTCTTGCCGGAGCCGGATACACCGGTCACACAGACAACCGCGCCCAGCGGGATATCCACGTCGATATGGCGCAGGTTATTGACCGCGGCGCCGCGTATATGCAGAAATCCTGTCGGCTTGCGCCGTTTCTCCGGGATCGGTATGCTGAGCCGTCCGCTCAGATAGGCGCCGGTTATGGATTCCGGCACCTTCATGATATCCTCGGCGGTTCCCTCGGCCACCAGCCGGCCGCCGTGCTCGCCGGCACCCGGTCCGATGTCGATTACCCAGTCGGCCGCACGCATTGTATCCTCATCATGCTCGACGACGATCAGCGTATTGCCCAGATCGCGCAGATGCTTCAGCGTCGCCAGCAGCTTGTCATTGTCCTTCTGGTGCAGGCCGATACTTGGCTCGTCCAGAATGTAGGCGACGCCGACGAGGCCGGAGCCGATCTGCGTGGCCAGCCGGATACGCTGCGATTCGCCGCCGGAGAGCGTCCCCGCCGAACGCGAGAGCGTCAGATAGTCGAGGCCGACATCAATCATGAAGCCCAGCCTCGAGCGGATCTCTTTCAGGATCTGGCGTCCGATCAGCTCCTGCTGCTGCGTCAGCTGCAGATTCTGCATGAACTGCGCGAGGTCAGAGATCGGCATGTCCGTGAGCTCACTGATATTCTTCCCGCCGACGGTGACGGCCAGTGCCTCCTTCTTCAGACGGCGGCCGCCGCATTCCGTACACGGCGTGATCGTCATGAACGTCTCGTACTCCTGCCTTATCAGCTCAGAGCCGGTCTCGTGATAACGCCGCTCGACATTTTTGATAATGCCCTCAAAAGTGATGTTGTACTCACCGACGCCGCGCTGGCTCTTGTAATGCACAATCACTTCGCGGCTGTTCTTACCATATATAAGCATATCCTGAATATCCTTCGGATAATCCCCGAAAGGCGTATCCAGATCAAATCCGTATTCCTGTGCGAGCGCCGTCAGCGTGGCGTTGGTAAAGCTGCCGTCGGTCATAGCCGACTGCCAGCCGGGAACGGCGATCGCTCCCTGATTGATGCTCAGGCTCCGGTCCGGAATAATCAGATCCGGATCAAATTCCATCTTGTAGCCCAGGCCGTGGCAGACCGGGCAGGCGCCGAACGGATTGTTAAAGGAAAAGCTGCGCGGCTCGATCTCCTCGAAGCTGATGCCGCAGTCCGGGCACGAAAAGCTCTGGCTGAACGTCAGATAGCGTTTCTCGCCCGGCAGGTCGACGATCGCCAGTCCCTCCGTCAGCTTCAGCGCCGTCTCCAGGGAATCGGTCAGACGCTTCTGAATGCCGTCCCGGACAACCAGGCGGTCCACGATGATGGCAATGACATGCTTGACGTTCTTATCCAGCCTGATCTCTTCGGAGAGATCATACTGATTGCCGTCGACCATCACGCGGACATAGCCGCTGCGCCGTGCCTGTTCAAATATCTTTGCATGCGTACCTTTCCGTCCGCGGACAACCGGCGCGAGAATCTGAATCTTAGTCCGCTCCGGCAGCGCCATCACGGCATCCACCATCTGGTCAACCGTCTGCCGGCTGATCTCCCGCCCGCACTTCGGGCAGTGCGGGATGCCGATGCGCGCAAAAAGCAGACGGAAATAGTCATATATCTCCGTCACGGTGCCGACGGTCGACCGCGGATTGCGGTTTGTCGACTTCTGGTCGATGGAAATAGCCGGCGGCAGGCCGCTGATATAGTCCACGTCCGGCTTGTCCATCTGTCCGAGGAACTGCCGCGCATAGGACGAGAGCGATTCCATGTAGCGCCGCTGTCCTTCCGCGTAAATGGTATCAAACGCGAGAGAGGATTTGCCCGATCCGCTCAGGCCGGTCATGACGACCAGCTTATTGCGCGGTATCCGGACATTGATGTCCCTGAGATTATTCTCCCTCGCACCCCGTATATCAATATAATCTTTGCTGAAAGCTTTTACGATTCTGTCATCCATGAATATATCTGTTCTTCCTGTTAATCTGTCTTATCTGCTGTTTGCAGGCACGGCGCCTCAGGCGTCCTGTCCACCGGCGGTATCCTCCATGCGGATCGTCTCGCCGCCCTGCTGCCGTATCTGATGTACCTGTTCCTTGAGTTCGTAGATGCGGTCACGGCACTGCGCCGCCCGCTCGAAATTGAGCTCGGCCGCTGCCTTGCTCATCTGCTTCGTCAGCTTTTTGATCTCACGCTGCAGCTCGCGGTAGGTCATGGACTCCGGGTCCTTCTTCATATCATCCGATTCATCCACCGCCTGGGAAATGCTGATCAGATCCCGGACTGCCTTTTTGATCGTCTGCGGCGTGATGCCGTGCTCTTCATTGTACTTCTGCTGGATCTCGCGCCGGCGGTTCGTCTCGTCGATCGCCCGCTGCATCGAATCTGTCACCGTATCCGCATACATGATGACATGGCCGCCCGTATTGCGGGCCGCACGGCCGATCGTCTGCACCAGCGCCGTCTCAGAGCGCAGGAATCCCTCTTTATCCGCGTCGAGAATCGCGACCAGCGTAATCTCCGGTATATCCAGACCCTCGCGCAGAAGGTTGATACCGACCAGCACGTCGAATACGTTCATACGCAGATCGCGAACGATCTTCGTCCGCTCCATCGTATCAATATCCGAATGCAGGTAGCGGACCTTGATGCCGGCTTCCTTCATATAATCCGTCAGATCCTCCGCCATCCGCTTCGTGAGCGTCGTCACAAGCACCTTGTTGCCCTGCGCGGTTTCCTTGTTGATCTCGGCAATCAGGTCATCGACCTGACCCTCGACCGGCCGGACAAAAATCTCCGGATCCAGAAGGCCCGTCGGCCGGATCACCTGTTCCGCCCGCAGCAGTTCATGCTCCTGCTCGTACGGTCCCGGCGTCGCGGAAACGCAGAGGATCTGGTTGATGTGCGACTCAAACTCCTCGAAGTTCAGCGGCCGGTTGTCCTTCGCCGAAGGCAGGCGGAATCCGTACTCGACCAGCGTCGATTTACGCGACTGGTCGCCGTGGTACATGGCCCGGATCTGCGGAATTGTCATATGCGACTCATCGACGATCATCAGGAAATCATCCGGGAAATAATCCAGCAGCGTGTACGGCGGCTGCCCCGGCTGCAGGCCGGACAGATGCCGTGAGTAGTTCTCGATGCCGGAGCAGAAACCGGTCTCCCGCATCATCTCGATGTCAAAGCGTGTCCGCTCCTCTATTCTCTGTGCCTCGAGCAGCTTGTCATTCCTCTTGAAATAGTCCACCTGCTGCTCCAGTTCTTCTTCTATGCCGGCGATGGCTTTCTCCATGCGGTCCGGCGGCACGACGTAATGCGATGCCGGGAAGATGGCCACATGCGCGAGATGCGCCTTCGCATAGCCGGTCAGTGCCTCAAATTCCGTGATCCGGTCGACCTCGTCGCCGAAAAATTCGATGCGGAAGGCCATATCGGACGAGTAGGCCGGGAAAACCTCCAGCGTATCGCCGTGCACGCGGAAGGTGCCGCGCCGGAAATCCATATCATTGCGCGTGTACTGCATGTCCACGAGCCGGCGGATCACATCGTCGCGGTCCGCTTCCATACCGGGGCGCAGGGAGACAACCATGTTCTTATAATCAATCGGGCTGCCCAGTCCGTAGATGCAGGACACAGACGAGACGATAATTACGTCCGACCGCTCGGAAAGTGCCGCCGTCGCCGAATGGCGCAGCTTGTCGATGTCGTCATTGATCGCGGAATCCTTCTCGATATAGGTATCCGACTGCGGCACATACGCCTCCGGCTGATAGTAATCATAATAGGAAACAAAATATTCCACGGCGTTGTTCGGGAAGAACTCCTTCATCTCGCCGTAAAGCTGTGCGGCCAGCGTCTTGTTGTGTGACAGGACAAGCGTCGGCTTGTTCAGCGCCTGAATGACATTCGCCATGGTAAAGGTCTTGCCGGATCCGGTCACGCCGAGCAGTGTCTCGTACTGATTGCCCTCGCGGAATCCGTTCACCAGCTTCTCGATCGCCTGCGGCTGGTCGCCGGTCGGCTGAAACTCCGAATGCAGTTCAAAATGATCCATCGTCCTTCTCCTTTTTCTGAAATGCCCGTACTGCTATTATAGCAGATACGGCTTTTTTGTACAGAACAGGCGTTCTGTTTTTTGTTTTCATACATCCCATGACGGTCTTCATAAAAATAAGCGCCTCCCGCGGCCGCTGCCGGCCGCAGAAGACGCGCCTTACGGATCAGCCTTTACTGTCCGTTGATCTCATTTTGTATCTCGGTCTGTGCCGCATTCAGCTGCTCGTCCGCATCCGTTGATGTGTCGTCCTCCACCTCGATATCCGGTGTGAGGCCGGTGCCCTGGATGTTGCGGCCATTCGGCGAATAGTATTTCGCGCCCGTAACCTTGAGTGCGGATCCGTCGTTGAGCTTGAGCACATACTGCACGATGCCCTTGCCGAAGGACTGTGTGCCGATCAGCTTCGCCTTGCCGTAATCCTGCAGGCAGCCTGCCGTGATCTCCGAAGCGCTGGCACTGTTTCCGTTCATCAGAACGACCATCGGGATGTCGATCTGGTCGTCATCCTCCGAATAGGTCTCTTCCTTGCTGCCGTTCTTGTCGATCGTATAGACAAGCAGCTGGTCGGACGGCAGGATCTGATCGAGAATGTTCGTGGCGGAATCCACCAGGCCGCCCGGGTTGTTGCGCAGGTCGATGATCAGGCCCTGCATGCCCTGACTGCTCAGGTCCTCATAAGCCGTGCGGAACTGATCCGCTGTCGTGTCCTCGAATTCATAAATGTCGATGTAGCCGATATTGCCGTCGAGCATCTTCGAATCCACCATCGGTGTCTCGATCGTGCGGCGCTCCACCGTGATATCGTGGTACTGTTCGTCGGAGCTGCGGTAGACCGTCAGATCCACTGTGGTGCCCTCTTCGCCCTTGATATTGCTTACAACGTCCTGCAGGTCCTGTCCGGAGATGTCCTCGCCGCCGACTTTGGTGAGTACATCGCCGTCCTCTATGCCGGCTTCCTGCGCCGGAGAGCCGTCAAATACACGCAGAATCGTGATCGACATCGTGTTCTTGTCCTGCTGCATCACCGCGCCGATACCGGAATATTCGCCGGATGTCGATTCCATAAGCTTGCTGTACTCATCCGGCGTGTAGTAGACCGTGTACTGATCGCCGAGCGCATCGACATAGCCCTTGTAAATGCCATCCTCCAGCGTCTCGGCCGACACGTCCTTGTCGGTCAAATAATACTGATCGAGCACGCCGTTAATGGTTTCCAGTTTGTCTTCGATCTCATCGTAATCGCCGCTGATATCCGCCAGCTCGCCATTGCCGTCTCCGTCGTCCGTCTCCTGCGCTTGTGCGGAAGCAGACGAGGAAGTCTGCGTCTTGCCGCATGCGTTGGTGAGAACAAGGCCGGTGCCGGCCGCACAGACCGCAATACCGACGGCCAGGCCGCTGAAAAAGCTTTTCTTATTCTTCATCTTGTTATCTCCTCGAAATATATTTCTCTTTCTTTCAAACTATAGCGTAAAACGGCTCAATGCGCAACCGGCGCCTGTCCGCCGTACATAAAAAAGGATGCACCGCGCGGTGCATCCCCGTAAACAAATCTGTCATACACGTACATGCTTGAGAAGTGTGAACCAGCTTCCGATGAAACCGATACCGAGACCGATTGCAAGAGAGGCCGGAACCAGAACCTTGAAAATATCCATGACCGGCATGAAATTGAACAGTGCGCTGATTGTGGCAAATCTCGTCGTGATAAAGGCAACGCCTCTGTCATAGAGGAAATAAATGGCAATCAGCGGAATGATCGAACCGATCAGACCGATCAGGAGACCTTCCACCAGGAACGGTGCACGGACAAAGAAGTCCGTCGCGCCGAGATATTTCATAATGGCGATCTCGTCCTTGCGGACCGTAATACCGATCATGACGGTATTGCTGATCAGGAAGATGGCTACCGCGACCAGTATGATGATAATAATCATGGATACATAGCTGATCATGTGGCCAAGGCTCGTCACGCTCTGCGCAACGGTATCCGACGAATTGACCTCACGGACATCGTCGATCTGGTTGATATAATCGACAAGCTGCTGCTGATCCGCCGTATCTGTCAGATAGACGGTCAGGCTGGCGGAGTTGGCAAGCGGGTTGTCCTGATCCAGGTTGGTGAGAATATCGTCATCGCCCTGCGGGAATACCCTGTTCTTGTAGTCTTCCCACGCCTGCTCGGCCGAAGTGTACTCGACCTTGTCAACCGTATCCTGCTGTTCAAGCTGTGATTTGATCTCGAGGATACGCTCTTCGGTCGTGCCCTCGTCAAAGAATACGGTGACGCCGACAGACGTCTCCACTTCTGTGAACATGCTCTGGAAATTCGCTAAAATACAATAAAAAATACCGAGAATAAAGAGGCTGGCAATAATCGTGCCGATCGATGCGAGTGTAAATAACCGGTTTCTGAACAGGCTCTTGAAGCCCTGTTTTAATCCATATCCAAGACTATGCATAGATGTATCCGCCCTTTCTCTCGTCGCTTACGATACTGCCCTCGTGCAGCGTCACGACACGCTTCTGCATTCTCTCTACGATCTCCTTATTATGGGTTACAACGACAACCGTCGTGCCTCTCTTGTTAATCGCATCGAGAAGCTTCATGATCTCCCATGAGTTGACCGGGTCCAGATTGCCCGTAGGCTCATCGGCAAGCAGAAGCGGCGGATTATTGATCAGCGCCCTCGCCAGCGCTACCCTCTGCTGCTCACCGCCGGAAAGCTCGCTCGGTTTGGACTTGACCTTGTCGGACAGTCCGACCAGTTCCAGCATCGTCATGACGTTCTTCCTGATCTTACGATTCGGAACGCCGACGACCTGCTGTGCAAAGGCGATATTCTCATAGACATTCCTGTCCTTCAGCAGACGGAAGTCCTGGAATACAACACCGATGCCTCTGCGGAACTTCGGAACATTCTTATGGCGGAGTTTCTTAAGATTCTTCTTATTAATATAAATGCTGCCTGATGTCGGATCAAGCTCCTTGAAGAGGAGTTTGAACAACGTCGTCTTACCTGATCCGCTGGGACCTACCACAAAAACGAACTCACCCTTCTTGATGTTGAGGTTGATGTCTTTGAGGGCCTGTACATTGCCCGGATAGGTCTTGGATACATGTTCAAGAACGATCATCCGTACTATACCTCCTTGTCATGGAGATTCTAGTATTCCAGTTTCTCCATGTAATTCATGTACTTGACGACCATCAGCGCGATCTTGAAGGTTATGGCATCATCGAATACACGCAGGTCCAGTCCCGTGCTCTTCTGGAGCTTATCAAGACGGTATACCAGCGTATTCCTGTGGATGTAGAGCTGTCTCGAGGTCTCGGAAACATTCAGGTTGTTCTCAAAGAACTTGTTGATGGTGGTGAGTGTCTCCTCATCGAAATCCTCCGGTGATTTTCCGTCGAAAATCTCCCGGATAAACATCTTGCACAGCGGAATCGGGAGCTGATAGATCAGCCGGCCGATACCGAGATTGCTGTACGCGGCCACATTTCTCTCTTCATAAAAGATCTTGCCGACATCCAGTGCCATCTTCGCTTCCTTATAGGAACGCGAAACATCCTTGATATCGTGCACAATCGTGCCCAGAGCGATCTTCGCGCTGACCGTGCCATCCGCGCAGAGCTGTTCGTGTACGGCTTCCGCCGCCTTCATCAGTTCTTCGTAGGTCTCGTTCTCGCGCACTTCTCTGACCACAATAATGTCCTTCTCATCGACAGCGGTTATGAAATCCTTCGGGCGTCCCGTATAAATGGTACGGAGCAGCTCGAGGCCGTTCATATCCTTGTCATTGCTCATCTCAACGATCCAGACGATCCGCCGCACATCGGTATCAATATGCAGTTTCTTCGCCCGGTTATAGATATCTACGAGCAGGAGATTGTCCAGCAGCAGGTTCTTGATGAAATTATCCTTGTCGAAGCGCTCCTTGTAAGCGATCATCAGGTTCTGAATCTGGAACGTCGCCACCTTGCCCATCATGAAGACATCATCGCTGTCTCCCTTGGCGAGGATGACAAACTCCAGCTGGTGTTCATCAAATACCTTGAAAAACTGAGTTCCCTGCATCATCTGGCTGTCCGCCGGTGAATTCACGAAATCAAGGACATACTTCTCATACTCTTCCGCATGCGGAAATGTGGAAGCGAGCGGCTTGCCCTCGATATCAATGACGCAGAAATCTATTCTCGTAATTGCTTTCAGGCCATCAATCGTGTTTTGTAAAATCTGGTTCGAAATCATATTGTCTTCTCCTTGGCAAACTCTTTATTATGTCTATTCAGATCATACAGCAAATCGCACAAATTTTACAGTGGTTTTTAAGGAAAATTTTGAATTTTTTTATTTTTTTCGGGATTTTTTTCATTATCCACGAAAATATTCAAATTTTCCGGTCTGTAAATTCACCAAAATTGCCAATAAAGACGAATGATCAGGTGATGGCATAGTCATCGCCCGGAACCCGCATTACTATGGCATTATAGCAGAAGTGTGCAAATATTTCAATATTATTTCCTAAATATTACATTTTTGTTGTTATGTGTCGTTTTATTGACTTTGACGGGTGTCATGTTAAGATTATTCTGAATTATAAGCAAAGGAGATTGTCATGCAAAGCAGATCTGTTTTGATTACCGGTGCTTCGCGCGGGATCGGCCGCGCCGCTGCCATCCGTTTTGCACAGGATGGCTTCAATGTGGCTATGTGCTGCCGCAGCCGGACCGGTGAACTGGAAGAGACGGCTGCGCTGCTGCGAAAGCAGTATCACGTGCAGACGCTGTGTTATACCGGCGATGCCGGCAGCTATCAGGATATGGAGCGGTTCTGCCGCCTGGCGCAGGAGACCTTCGGCAGGATCGACGTGCTGGTCAATAACGCCGGCATCTCATGGATCGGCCTTCTGACCGATATGACGCCGGAGGACTGGGACAGTGTCATCCGCACGAACCTGACGTCTGTGTTCAATACGTGCCGTCTGCTGATTCCGGATATGGTGCGGTGCAAGGCGGGCCATATCGTCAACGTGTCGTCCGTATGGGGCGTCTGCGGTGCTTCCTGCGAAGCAGCCTATTCTGCTTCCAAGGGCGGCATCAACGCGCTCACGCAGGCCCTGGCGAAGGAGCTGGCGCCGAGCGGGATCGCCGTCAATGCCATTGCATGCGGCACCATTGATACCGATATGAACGCCTGCTTCTCTCCGGAGGAACGGGCGCAGCTCGAGGAGGAAATTCCGGCCGGCCGGTACGGCACGCCGGAGGAGGCGGCGGAGCTCATCTTCCGCCTCGCTGTGTGCAGTCCTTACCTTACCGGGCAGATTGTACGGCTGGACGGCGGCTGGATCTGAGCCGCCGCTGCAGTGCTGTGCGCCTGGATAACGCACACCGTACAGGCGCATGCTGAAACCGCCGAATCGAGTAGGAGGGGGTGATTAGCCCCCGTCCTCTCACAGCACCGTGCGTACCGTTCGGTACACGGCGCTTTCAACAGTTTACATGCAGAGACTGGT
>Ga0256404_1008510_pt1 | contig 15363 bp, 19 predicted proteins | sample RumenRJG_01DNA_FD_185990 | JGI IMG/M metagenome (GOLD analysis project Ga0256404, IMG submission 185990) | Bovine rumen microbial communities from Lethbridge, Alberta, Canada - RJG_01 | ecosystem: Host-associated > Mammals > Digestive system > Stomach > Rumen | place: Canada: Alberta | collected...
CTTTGCTATTTAGTACGGTTGGCGAACCTTTACTAATTATAGCACTGGAGGTTTTTTTCTTGAAGCTAAAGCTTACCGGGAACACACCTGCATAGCAGGTGGTTTATTTTTATGTGGATACAAAAAGAAATAGCATCCCACCGTCCAAAGTAGATGCTATTTCATAGTCTCAACTGAGGGCAATCGGATAACACATCCGATAACCTTTCTAAGTAGATTATACACCAGGGCATTTGATAAATCAAGTGCCCTTTTTAATAGATTTCATTAGTTAGTGTAATAGTCAACCTACATAACATCGATTGCGATATTCTACAACACTTTAGACAACATTTTCCTATATAGTAAATTGCACCACCAGAAAATATTAATTTTTCTGGTGGTGCTTCATTGCTTATTTATTTCTGTATGACAATACAAAATTTTCATCCTTTAGATTTTCAGACAAATTTGTTACTCCATATTATATGCTTTATTCTTCCGCTGCTATATTTATCTTAGCTGCTCTTTCATTTATTTCTTTAGCATAATTTCCACTATAAGTTATCTGAATAATTGTACGGGCATCTTCAATTGACATTCCAAAATAATTCTTTAACAAGGTATCAATCTCATTCAATTCATTTTCAAGAATATCATATGTTCCAAGTTCTTTAGAAGCTTCTATATTTTCGTCATAGCTTTCAATTCCACGTATAAGTGCCTCTAGCGCATATGTATATTTCTCTATGGTAATAAATGAATTAAAATCATTAATGTGTTTTTCTACTTTCATTATATTCTCTACCTGTTTGTAGAAATCTTTATCCTTATCTTTAAGCTTCATTCCTGCTAACAAATTATATGCTTTAGTATAGTCATTATCAATGTAACTATTTGTAGCCTCTTTAATATTACTATTGTATGAAAATACATTAGAACCTATATATATACCACCAACTAACAGAACTATTACCGTAATCATAAGAACTATAGCCAATGGCGAAATTCTGATTATCTCTTCACGTCTTTTTACCTTTTCTTTCTTAGGCTTTATCTTTGGTTGTTTTATTTTCTTCTCTTTTTTAGGTTTCTTGGCTTTTTTCTCTTTCTTTTCTTTCTTATCTTTCTCTTTCTTCTTACTGTCTGATTTATCCTCTATATCATCTAATTCATCTAAATCTCTTAAGATGCTTTCAGCATCTCCATTAAAGCCAAATTCATTCAAATCAAAATCTGCCATATCATCAGATGTACTTCCTGTTTCATCCAGAATCTCATCAGCATCTATTTCATTCAAATCTGACTTTTCCTTTTTAGATTTCTTCGAGAAAATCTTACCAAATAGAGACTTCTTTTTCTTATCTTTGCTATCTATATCACTATTTATTTCATTATCCACGTCATTTTTCTCATCTTTAGCTTTTTCAGTATACATATTTTTAGTTTCAACATTGTTTTTCGTATCAGAAGTATTATCTGTATCCCCGGTATTAACTTTAGTATTTTCGTTATTAATATCTGTATTTCCAATAATATTTTTCGTATCAGAGTTATCAATATCTGCTAAATCTTTAATAGTATTTTTCATATCAGAGTTATCAATATCTGCTGCATCTTTAATACTATTTTTCATATCAGACATATCATTATCTGCAGCTTCACTATCACCTTTTTTACTTCTCTTATTTTTCTTCTTTTTCTTTGATTTCTTCTTTGTTTCATCCTCATCTTCTGAATTATCAGACATTGTATTTAATTCATTCATAATTTTATCAATATCTGAACTTTCTGTAGCATCGTCTAAGATATCATCTAAATCAATATTATTATTGTCATTTAATGCCATATCATCAGAAGTGTCTGGCGAAATGTTAATGTTACTATCAGAAGAAAACATATTAGCTGCAATATCTCTGTCAACTATTGATGAATCAAGCGTATCATCATTTAAAATATTTTCACTGTCTGATAGTCCTATATCTTCATTATTATCTGTATCCTCTTCAGTTGATTCTTCATTCATCAATGAATTAAGCAGATTATCCAGATATTCTTCACTTTTAGTCTCGTCGCTCATTTCATTCTCCATTCTACAGATACAATTTATTAAAAATCTCTATTCAATCACAAAAAATTACTAAGCAATTATTAAGTATATGAATAAGATTAGCCGGATGTTATATACTACATTAATACAATCCTGGCGAATATCATAATAAAGGTCGGACTAAATCAAGCCGACCTTTATGTCATATCTATTTAATTAATCCATCAATTATCTTAACCAGATTGCCAATCTCTGGTTTTGAAAGCTGTGCATCTGCACCTAACGAAGCACCTTTCGCTTTCATCTCATCATTTACAAGTGATGAGAATATTACTAAAGGTATATTCTGGAGTACCTCGTCAGATTTAACTAACTTCGTCAGTCGATGACCATCCATAAGAGGCATCTCAATATCTGTGATAATACATTTTACCTTATCTAATACTGAACCGTCTGCCTTCATCTCGCACAATTTATCCCAGGCTTCCTGTCCATTTACATTCTTTATAACATTAACATATCCTGCCTTATGTAATGAATCTACAATTAATGTACTAAGTAAAGCTGAATCTTCTGCGATAAGTATAGTTGAATCACTTCTTTTTCTTTCGCCAAGTGCATCAATATCAGAAACCTTAAGGCCTGTTTCAGGATTAATATCTGATACAATCTTTTCAAAATCAAGAATAATTATAATCTTTCCGTTAATTTTTACGATTCCGGTTGCAATACTTGATTCTTTAGTATTAATTGTCTTATCAGGTGTAATGATATCTGCCCACGAAACTCTGTGGATACCCATTACTGACTGAACATGAAATGCAATATTGAGATTATTAAAATTAGTTATAATCATCATATCATTGGAAGTATTAGCACTCTCTTTTAACCCTAATTCCCTAGGAAGATTAATTACTGTAATCATTGTATCTCTTGGCATAAATATACCCTCAATACTTGTATGTGAGTTAGGAATAGGTGTTACCGTCTGATATGGTAAAATCTCACGAATCTTTGCTACATTAATTCCATAACAGTTTCCGTCAATCGAAAATTCCAAAATCTCTAATTCATTTGTTCCATTTTCTAATAAAATATTTGTCTCCATATACTTTTCCTCCTAGGTGATATAGTATGCTATTTTAAATTCAGAACACTTTCATTTCCTGATGTATCCGTAAGCTCTACCGATAACGATTTTACATCATTCTTCTCGTCTAACTGTGTCTGATAAACCAAAACCAATGTCTGTGATGTTCCCGCTTGCAAAGTACCTTCATATGTATTAAGAGCATCTAATAATAATGTTAACTGTGCATTATATTTCTTTGCATCATTTACTATTCCTTTAAATTTCTGAACTGATGACATAATATTAATGCTTATATCCTGAGCTGTTGTATTAGTTATGTTAAATTTAACAACTAAAAGCTTACTGTTCTCAACAGCTTTCATTACGAATAAATCTGCTGAACTGTCATCAGGATACTGGTCAACTACATCATAATCAACATACTGTGCAGTCACTCCATCCGGTAAATGTAATGCACTTGTTACATCATTAGCACTAGATACATTACCTATATTAGTACCATTATCAGCACCGTCACTATTACCATCTCCATTAACAGAATTATCGACAGTCGTAGTCTCCTCCTCTGTTACTTTAGTAACTTCTTCTTTTGAGGTAGTCTCTTCTTCACTTATATAATCACTTTTATAATTCTTATCATGTCTTAACAATATATTTGCCGCATAATTAGCAATAACGTCCTCCTGTTCAGGTGTATAATCAATTGAATCACAACCTGTTAAAGCTACCATTCCCGTACACAAAAGACATACCATTACGACCGACTTTATACGTTTATTATATCTCATATCTTCCTCTGTTCTGCAACGTCATTTATTGTCTTAATATTTAAAATATCTTATATCTATTCTATCATTTTATGGCGCTAAGTTCAACATAATTCTGTATCAAGTTCGAACCAAAATTCAACTCCATTTTCCTTATTTAACACACCACATTCATTATTATGTGCATTCATTATTGCCTTTACAATAGACAGACCAATTCCGCTTCCGCCATACTCTCTCGTTCTTGCTTTATCGACCTTATAGAACTTAATCCAGATATTTTCTAATTCATTATCAGGTATCTGTTTGCCTGAATTGAATACGGAAACTCTGATTTTCTTATCATTTTGAGAAATATTTACCTTTATTATTTTATTCTCGTCAAGGTGATTAATGGCATTTGTAAGATAGTTAGTTATAACTTCCTCTATCTTAAATTCATCTGCATATACAAATAATTCCCCGGTATAATCAAAGTCCACAACTGCTTCTTTCTGTTTAAGCGGATAATCAAGCTTATTAATCACGCCTTTTATAACCATAATTATATCGAATTTCTCATATTGAATCATTGAACTTCCATATTCTAACTGATTAAGTGATAAGAGATTTTTAACTAACTTATTCATCTTATTCGCCTCATCAATGATTACTTCGCAATAGAACTCTCTTGAATCTGCATCATCATTAACACATTCACTTAAGCCCTCTGCATATCCCTGAATAAGTGCAATAGGTGTCTTTAATTCATGCGATGCATTAGAGATAAAATCTTTACGCATCTCATCAATCTTCTCTTTCTGTTCAATATCACTCTGTAATTTATAATTTGCCTGTTTTAAATCAATGATTGTCGACTCTAATTTATCCGACAGTTCATTCATACTTTCTCCTAGAATCCCCAGTTCATCATTCGATTTATTATCATATTTTACATTAAAATTAAGATTAGACATTTCCTTAGAAATATCAGCCAGATGTAAAATCGGTCTTGTAAATTCTCCCGATATTACAAATGCTACAATTATTCCTATTAACGAAACGAAAGTACCAACATAGACGAAAAATTTCATTGAAATGCTTACACTTTCGTTAATGCTCTGAACTGCCATCCTCATAAGAAATATCATATTCTTATTAAAGAATCCGCTTACCTCCATATATCCGCCATTACTTTTATCTAAATTATAACTTTGTAATACGTATTTATCTGTCTCTTTTATTACTTTCGTATTCGCATTATTCAGGTTAAAGCCAAAATTAATCTGCTGTAATCTCTGCTGTAATATTGTACCATTACCATATTGTAACTTAATATTATCTGCTGTATCTACTACAATTATTGTTATTCCGTATTTTTCACATACATTTACAATCTGATTGGCTGATTCGGTCGTTATTGCCCCTGAATCAGACAATATCTCATTAATCTTATGATAACCTTTTAACAGACTCTTCTCCTTTGTATACAGATAATAATCTTCTAAGAAGAACTGATTAATAAGGAAATATATTAAAAAAGTTCCTGCTGTAAGGCATAATAGAACAACTGCGAGTTTCATTCTAAGTGAATTCTTCACTTTAACATGCATAACCTGATTTCTCCTAATTTACTTCGAATTTGTATCCCATTCCCCAGATAGTCTTTATATATTCCCCTGATTCGCCTAATTTACTTCTTAATTTCTTAACATGTGTATCAACTGTTCTGGCATCACCAAAATAATCATAATTCCATACATTATTAAGAATCTTTTCTCTGGATAATGCAATTCCTTTATTCTCTATAAAATATAATAAAAGTTCAAATTCCTTAAAGCTTAATTCAACTGTCTCCTCACCCACCTTAACCTGATGAGCAGACTTATCAATTGTAATATTTCCTGCTGAAACAGTCTCATTCGAATCTAACTTATTAGTACGTCTTAAGATGGAATCAACCCTTGCTACTAATATCTTAGGACTGAATGGTTTAGAAATATATTCATCTACGCCCAAATCAAAGCCTAATAACTCATCATTTTCCTCTGATTTGGCTGTAAGCATAACGATAGGTACCTTAGAATTCTTACGAATCTCGCGACATACCTGCCAGCCATCCATCTTAGGCATCATAACATCTAATATAATTAAGGAAATGTCCTTATCCTGATAGAATATCTCCATAGCCTCTTCACCATCGGCTGCTTCTATAACTGTATATCCATGTTTAGTAAGGAAATCATTAACAAGTTTTCTCATTCTGCTTTCATCATCAACTACTAATATCTTCAGATTATTCATATTTAAACCTCATTTCCAAGTGATTTATAACTAAAATTTATCTTAGCCTAATTATAAACAAAAAATATGATTAATCTGTGAACTAACTTGCATTTTCTTTAGCTGCAATAGATGACTCTTTTTCTTCTAATGCTTTCTGCCAGCTTACATACTCATTCTCAATGCTTTCACGATAATAATCTTCGTCAAATTTATCTGCCCTTTTAGTGATTACAAACATTACAGCAATCGTAATCACAAGTGCCAGATTAATAATCAGCATCTTTATGTACAAATCTTTATATTTATTATTTTTACCCTTACCACCAGAACTACTTGTTCCTGTATTATTATTTTTATTCTCTTTAGAAGAAGTTTTCTTCTTGTTACTGCTATTATTAGCACCACTTTTATTATTACTTGCATTACTATTAATGTTATAAGTATTATTGCTGCTATTACCACTATTTTTCTTGTCTCTGCGATTACTCTTATCTGAATTATCAGTAGATTCTTCGGTATATATTATTGCCGGAATACTTTTAATCTTAGAATTATCAATTGTCTTATCATTAAAAAGCTTCTTCTGTAATTTTCTTAAGAATTCCATACCAATAGGTGTCTTAAATAATTTATCATCTATTAATTTATTGTATAATTCCAATGTCTTTTCGGAATTCAGATTATTAAGATTCTCATTTATGTGCATCGTATAATCCAATTCCTTTTTGGCCATATTAAAATTTTCTTCATTATTAAATTCAAAACCCATAATTACATTTTTCATATCAATAACACTGCCTTTCTAATAAATGCAAATTTAATATGTCAAATCGATTATCTGATGATTTTAACACATAATTATTATAGTGTCAAAATTCAAACAAGTTTTGATTTATTTTGGGATATAATATATAATAAATATATTAGCAAAATATTTGCAGAATTGTGAAAGCAGCTTGCTGCTGAGCAATTCGTGGGCATCAGGATGTTAAGTCTAAAGCCCTTTTGTCCTAACATCTTATGGATAATCCCAAAATCAGATTATATTTTAACGTATCTGATATCAACACTTTATTTTGCTATAATTTAATAGAATAATGATATGGAGGAAATATCTTGAAATTAAGAAAATTATTTCTTGTATTAATACTGTCTGTAATTGTTGCCTATGCTTTTTATACAAAATATGATGACGATTATATAAGTCCATCTAAATATGAGGTTAGTAAAGAGGTTATAGATAATATCATAGCCGAAAATATAACACCGACAATGACAGACTATGATAAAATCAAAGCTATGCACGATTATATAGTGTCAACAACTGAATATGACCACGATAATCTAGAGAAAAATACAATACCTGATATTGACTATACTGCTAAAGGTGTTCTCGAAAAACATATCGGCGTATGCAGAGGATATGCAGAAGCCTTCAAGCTTCTTATGGACTCATTAGATATTGATTGCGAAATCGAAACAGGATATGCTGACGGAATATCACACGCCTGGAATGTGGTATGTTTAGATGGAGAATGGTATCAGGTTGACTGTACTTATGATGATCCGATTGATGTATCCGGACGTAATGAAGTAAGCAATGATTTTCTGCGATATGATTACTTTCTTATAACTAATGAGCAGATGTATTTAGATCATAAGCCTGATAAGAAATTAAAAAACTGTATCTCTGAGAAATATATGTATCAGGAGAAGCAAAAAGATGTTCCTTATTATATATTATCAAGTATATACCAATTACCATCAACTATCACCTCCCTATATAGTCGTGGAAATTCTAAGGTAACCTTTTATTTCCCTGAAAATATTGATTTAGAAAGTAGTTCCATATCAGATGATATTTCAATTCAATTAGGACACAGCCGGACTGCTTCCCAATTCAGTTTCACTCCTGTAGCAAAATGTGGAAAATATTATTACACGACGATAACCGTAAGTTAGATTCCAATGGTTCAGGTTTTTAATCATCATGTTTTATCCTATAGCTCTATAGCTAACATTTTGTTTCAATATTCAAATTAAAATAAAAGCTGCTAAATTCAAGGACCAGATTTTAAATATTTATACAATATTTATATAATATTTAATTCATATCCTAAATTTAACAGCTTTCTTTATTTAATAATCTGTATTATTAAATTTTCATTTTTATTTAGCAGCTAAAGCTTCATCAGGTACTTTGATATCTACTGCATCGTATGATGTGAAATCAATACCGAAATCAAATTTTGTTAATTCAATTTCAATTCCTTCATAAGTGATTTTATCCATATCAAAACCAACTTTTGCTGATACTGGTAAATATGTTTCACCATCAAAAACAACTTTTACTGTAATTGTTGCCATTGGTACCATTGATAAATCCATTGATTTAAGCTTATCACCAAATTCAGATGCTTCTAAGTTATTTAAAAGATCTTCTGTAGAAGTAGACATTGTTAACTGATAGTTGCCATTCTTTTTCTCTACTTTACCTTCACCAAAATATTTAGAAACTTCTTTGTAATCAATTGACTGTAACTGTGATACTAAATCTGTAATACTGTCTGTATATTCTGATAAATCTGCTGATTCGTATGACCATTCACCATCATATAATGTATAAGTATCAATCTTATCATCGTTCTGTACCATATACACTTCTGAATTAACATTTCTATCTTCGCCTAATGCATTTGATGATAAATCAACTTTTACATATGATTCAGCCGGATCAACATTTGCTTTAGATTCAACTGTACCAGATACTGACATATCCATTCCTGAAGCTGATACTGCAGCATCTAATGTAATCTTTGATGAAATACCTTTTACATCTGTAGTAGCTTCTGATACTTTGTTTACTAATTCCTCTGCTGTAAGTGATGCTAAATTCTTGTTGCTCTTTTTGTCATCTGATTTCTTTGAACCACATGCCATAAGCGACATTGCCATAACTAAGACAAGTAATACACTTAATACTTTTGTTACGTTTCTTTTCATTTTCAATTCTCCTTTTAAAATTAATATGTGTTCTACACAGTGATATATGATAACATTAATAAAATACAAGGTCAAGGAAAAGTTTTCGCACGTTAACGTAGCTTATCGTGGAAGTTTGAGATTTCTAATTTTATTAACGTTTCGATTCATTAAGTGCCTGCCTAAATTTCCTTTACAATAAAAGGAAGTTGTTACTTCAAATCAATTCACTTAATGCTGTATATTCTCTCAAATACATTCCTCTACGCATCTCATCTATTCCTTGATATAAATTATACTGCGAAAAAATATCTTTAATTTCAGATATGTAAAGCCATCTTGGTTCCATACCAACTTGTATTTCTCTTTCTGTTTGTTTTATTTCAGTTGTACCTATTGCTTTGCAGATAAAATACCTATTAACCCATTTCCAGTTCTCATAATATTCATCAATTTCAAGCATACACTCCGAAACATCTACAATCATTCCTGTTTCTTCAGCAATTTCCCGAACACAGCATTCTTCATCACTTTCATTGTTTTCCAAGCCTCCACCCGGAATCATATACTGATTTGTTTGTGTTTCATATGAAAGTAAAATACGCTCACCATCTATAACGATACCTCGGCAAGCAGTTCTGGTTTTATCCCAATCACCAAAATAATTTTCTCCAATAATATCTATAATTTTCACTTTTTCCATCCTCCAATTTATATCAATTTTTCTAACGGTCTATTCTTTTTTGATAATGCTCTCCACAAATATTATTTCTCCGGTTTCGCAGATTGGAAGCTGTTATCTATCATCCCAATTAATGACTTTCTCCTGCAAATAATCAGGAAGTTCTTTCATATCAATGCCTGTATCAATCAGAAAAACTGTTTGAAGATTTGCGTGTCTGCTCAAATCCGGAAGGCAAGTGACGTGTTTAAGGTCTTGAAGCTTAATAATTTCAAGATTTGTCAGCTCGCTAATAAATGAAATGTCGCTCAGCCTGTTGATTCTCCAAAGTTCAATTTCCTTTAAACTTTTTAACTCTGTCAAATCATGTAAGTTACTGTTTGAATTCCAAAGAAGCGCCAACTTCTCCAAATTCATCTTACGCAAAAACGAAAAGTCTGTAAGCTTAATTCCCCTCAAAGATAATGACTTGAGTTTAGAAAGCTGATTAATTTTCTCTAGGTTTTTCTTAGCTTTCTTCCCAAGCCATAGTGTCTGCAAGTTTTTATATTTCAAAAGCCAGGTACAGTCAAACCTGATTCCCGGTCCCATCGTATCAGCCATAACGGAAAGTTCTTCCAGTTCATCTGAAAGATTTTGAATAAATTCATAATTTCTTAAATCAAAGCACTCAATACTCAGTGACTTTAGACTTAACTCTGATAAGACAGACAGATTGATTCTGTTAGGATTGCTCTTGAAATCAATGCAGTCAATTTGTAACCTTTTCATATGAGGCATATTCATTAGAAAAGATATATCAATTTCATTATGATTTATAAAATGAAAAAGTCGGAACATAATATCCGGACGTATTAAAAGTATCTGGTCTATTTTTTGATAAGCTTCATTAGGCAGATACTCAGATATCTGTATCCATTTCAGTCTCTTATTATTATTTATCTCGTTTAGCATTTGTTCATTAATATCTGCATAACCAAGCTGACTTAGAATACCATTTATCCGGGTTTCATTCCCTATATGTATATGTCTGTCAAAGCATATATGAGTTCCCATAATCTTCTCCTTTTTATAGCCTCAGCGCAATAAATTCCGATTTTCTTAATTCTCCAAACCAGAAGTTGTTACTTTCTGCATAGCGTGTTTCCCAAAATGATAATTACCACGACATCAACTAAAATAATCCCCAATGCAATATATGCAAAAAATGCAGGCAAAATATTTTCAAACAAGCCCATAGTTAATTCAAGAATTGCTATAATAGACATTCCAATTCCCATTGTTCTGCATAACTTCTTTTCATCATATTTTTCCTTTTCTTCTTTTGAAGCTGTATTATATCCAGAAATAAACCAGCTTCCGTGTCCAGAAAGTAAAATTATAGAAAGTACAACAAATAGCACAAAGACAATCCACACTATCCAATCAGAACCTGTTGCTAAATCTGCTAATTTCATTTGTAGACTCCTCCTTAAATTCTGTTTTCATTAATTCTATAAACTGGAATTTATCGATTTAAGAAAAATAGTCCAACAAGACAAAATCCCATACCAATAATTTTGCTGATACTAATTCCTACAATTTTACCCAGCGGAATATCTACATCAATGTTTTTAAGGTTGTGGACTTTTGCTCCACGAATCATCATTTTATCAATCATTGTTTCACTCCAAATACTTAAAGCCCCATTTTGTCATTTCATAAAAGACCGGTAGCAAATCTTTTCCTTTGTCGGAAAGCGAATATTCCACATGGGGTGGTATTTCGTTGAATTGTACCCGGTCAACCAAACCGTCCTGCTCCAATTCCCGCAGTGAAGAAGTCAACATTGTATTCGTAATGCTCCCCAGCGCCTTTTTCAGTTCTCCGAAACGGATTGGACTTTGGATACACAACTCATAAATGATTTGGAACTTCCAGCGGCCTTGTAGCATTTCCAAAAGCGGTGTCACAGGACAATTTCCAGCCTGCGTGGTAATGCCGTTATGAACAAGCTCCATATATTCTGCATAAGACATTTCTTTGCTCATTGAATCGCTCCTTTGGTATGATATTTCGTACTTAGTCAGAATAATCTGCGTACTTGATTTAATATCCATTCTTAGTATAATAAAACTACCGAACGAAATCAAGCGTTTCGGCAAAAAAATCAAAAGGAGATTTTGCTATGAAAGAAATTAACATCGGTCAGGCAACTGCTCTGACTTCTCCCGATCCGCTGGTACTGGTCTGCACAAAGAAGGAGGACGACAAGTTGAATATGGCACCCGTATCTTTCTTCATGTATGCCTCTTTCAACCCGCCAATGCTGGCTTTTGCTATGGGCAAGGCAGCCAACAGTGGTGAAAACATACGCAGAACCGGTAAGGCTGTTTTGGCAGCTCCTGGTGTCAGCCTGAAAGACGCAGTTATGACCTACGGCAGTGCGAACGGTGGCAAAAAGGACAAACTGGAAGAAACGCCTATTGCCTTACAGAGTATTGAAGGGACAGATATTCAGATCCCTGAAGATAGCCGTATTGCCTTTGAGGTCACGCTGGAGAAAACCGTGGAATCCGGCGATCATTATCTGTACCTCTGCAACATCGACAAGATGCTTGCCGACGAAAGCAAAGAAGCTCTATTTGCTTGGGACGGATACGCTAAGGTCGCTCCCGCAGAAGAAAAAGAGTAACTTTCCATTCTATTCGATATGAGGTACTCTGTCACACGGCGGCTTTGATTTTCAAAGTCGCCGTTTCTTTGCGTTTGCACAAACAACTTCCAATTTTCTTAATTCCAAAAACTAGAAGTTGTTTATTTCTTTTTTCGGTTTTGGAACTGGCAATTCATCATACATTACATAAAACAAGCCAGTCAAAAATTCCTTATTATCAACTTCATCTACCAACAACATCTCTTTTGCTCCCTCATATGGTAATTCATACGGAGCTGTCGGCATATAACTAATTGCTGATTTTACTGGTTTAACAAGTAATCTATCATCATAGATACCGCCTACAATCTTGCCACGATAATAAATAATAAATTCTCCCATCATAGCTCGATAAGTAATTTCTTCTAACTCAGATAGTTGTTCTAAAATAAACTCTAAGTATTCCTTGCTTGATGCCATATTTCCACCTCAACTTCCAATTATTATACAATATAATTAACGATAGCATATATTAAATGACATATCGTAAAAAATAAAGTAGGAACAAAAGCAATCATATTTTTCCGCTCTAAAGAATATAATAAAAATGCTAAGCACGAAAAAATAGTTAAACCTAATATAACTCCCGCATTTGTTATTCCTAAGTAATATAATACCCAACATAAAAAATATAATAAACAGCAGAATATCATAGCTATTATCAAATTTGTTTTGCGAATCTTTTCTTTCTCTTTATTTTTAAAAATACATAAGCAAATTATCATTATTACTTGAGCAATTGATGCAATGGTGTCTACTATGGGCGTTATAGACTCAACTCTTAAAATGTCATGCTGTGCAGGAATTGCAAACCAAATAAAATTTGGCATCATAATAAAAAGAAAAGCGCTAATCCCAAAATATCAAAACCAAATCTATACTTTTTCAACACATGCTTACCTCCTCAAACAACAATTTTCTTAATTCCAAAAATTGGAAGTTATTACACTCAAATCGTGATTTCAATTTGATTTCCTTCAATTGCAACAATGCAGCTTTCGTAGTAGCCATCTCCCGTCATACGTGGTCCACTAATAACTTTATAACCGTCATTCTTCAATTTTGCCGTCAAGGCATCAACCTTTTCCTTGCTACCTACGCTGAATGCGATGTGTGCATATCCAGTACGAGCAAGCTCTTTTGGAAAATCTGGCATTTCTGGCTTGTTCATAATTTCAAGCCGTGTATCACCATCAAATGAAAGGAAATAAGAACGGAAATTCGTTTTTGAATTATGATATCCATCATTGGATTTCGCATCTAAATACTTCATAAAGAAGTAACGAGTTTCTTCCAAATTGTTTACATACAAAGCAATATGTTCAATTTTCATAGCACACCTCCGTCAAACTCCAATTTTCTTAATTCCAAAAACTGGAAGTTTAAGAAATCTTATACATAACATTCTCGTAGAATATTACTAATTTGTATAACTAATGCTGTTCCATATAATCAATAAATTCTTGTGTCTTAGACCAGTACTTAATTCCCCAATTTTCAAAATTCCATTCATCCATATAATTGTTACATTCATAATCAATATAAAAAATCTGTTCATCTTGTACAATGAAATTAGTCGGAAAATAATCTATATTCAAGCCTGCTTCATATACTACCTTTGCCATTTCTCTCATTTGCATCAAATACAAATCTTTCATTGTATCTTTTTTCACTAAATCATATATAGTTGGTCCATCAATGTATTCTTTTAATATTCTTTCATTCGCTATATCAATGTCTAACATTCTTGGAATTCTAATTCCTGTTTGCAACAGTCTATTATAATCATTTTGTTCCGCTTCAATTTTATTGCCAAATGAGTAATATTCACATGGTTCATGGTGTATCTGCTTTAACACATAAAAATTACCTTCTCGTTCAACTAAATAGGAATAACCACCTTTTCCATGTCCTAATAACTTCAGAATTTTATATTCTTTCTCATTAACATTCACAATATCTTGCATTATCACACCTCCTGGAATTCAAATTTATTAAACTGTTCTGTATATTGAAATCTGACACTCCATTAAACTAGAAGTTGTCAATTATAATATTTTTTCATTTGCGTGCGCATAGTAAATTTTTTTAGGAGAATACTGCATAACGAGTTCCCAATCATATTTTAACCTATCATTTTGTTCATACGCGGCAAGATATTCGATAGGCTCTAAATCTCCAACAAAACATTCGCCACTATCTAAAATCAGGGATATGCTGTCCGCACTATGACTTGTAGTGGCTACAATTTCCCCATCAATGCCTATATTTCTAAGAAATGCTCTGCTTTCTTCTGTGTTGATAATTATTGCTTTATCCATATGAATAGGTTCATAAGCCAACCTCTTATCCCTACTAAAAATATTATCCGCAAAATGTATATAAGAATATTGTGTATCTATTACAAGAAGTTTAACTCCTTGATTCATCAATTCTCCTACCAAGCCAATATGGTCAGGATGATAGTGCGTTGCCAAAATATAAGTAATATCGCTGATTTTTATCTTTTGCTCCTTAATAGCCCTATAAAATGCAGTCAATGTCCCTGCATAGTCTGTATCAACCAGTAAATTTCCACTCATTCCACGAATAAAAAATGTATTCGTATTCCCATATTTCAATTTAATATGCATAGACATCTCCTTGTCAAATCCCAATTTACTTAATTCCAAAAACTGGAAGTTATAGAGCTGCTACAATTTCAGAAATAGCAACCAGAGTAGCTTCTCCGCTGATAGTGATTCTATCTGTAAATGATACTATAAGAATGTACATTTAATGGAAAATAAAAATGTACAATCCATACTGATGTGATACCATTTCCATGGAGGTGATTCTCATTGGAAATGT
>Ga0256404_1008511_pt1 | contig 15363 bp, 9 predicted proteins | sample RumenRJG_01DNA_FD_185990 | JGI IMG/M metagenome (GOLD analysis project Ga0256404, IMG submission 185990) | Bovine rumen microbial communities from Lethbridge, Alberta, Canada - RJG_01 | ecosystem: Host-associated > Mammals > Digestive system > Stomach > Rumen | place: Canada: Alberta | collected...
CGTCACGGTCGGTGTCGCGGTCGGCGTTACGGTCGGCGTGGCGGTCGGCTGGTGCGTGTTTGTCACTGTGAAACCGTCCGCGGCACTTCCGACGGTCTCACTCTGATACCCGTCCACAGGATCCTCAGATATCGTGTAGAGGATGGCTCTGCCGTCTGTATAGACATCCAGCTCTTCAAAGGATCCGCTCCAGCTGTCTGCTGCCTTCAGGACCAGAGACTTTCCGGCATCTTTTCCGTCTGCCAGCAGATGAACGGTGACGGAATCCGGACGGAGGCCGTCCTGATCGTCTTTGTCATCCCATTTTTTCGTGACCGTGATCCTGGTCTTGTCGGGCTGGTGGGTGTTGGTGATGCTGGTTCCGTCAACATCCGCGGTGTATCCTTTCACCGGATCTTCGCGGACGATATAGGCGATTTTGCTGCCGTTATCGTTGAACACAGGAAGATCGCCGAAATCATAGGTCCAGTCATTACCGGCTGTTGCCGTGACGGACTTGATTTCCGTTCCGTCAGCCAGCAGACGGACGGTGACGGATTCCGGGCGGAGGCCGTCCTGATTGTTTCCGTCGTCCCATGTCTTGGTTCCGCTGATTCTGATTTTGCTCCGCTCATCCGTGACGGTGATCGTATCCCCGCTGTAGTAGGTTCCGTCCTGTCCCAGCGTATCGGAAATCGTGAAATCAACCGGCGCATTGTTCAGTTCGTAACCGGCCGGTGCGGCTGTTTCCACCAGCGCGTAGCGGCTGTCTTTCCAGAGAACCCATCCGAGCGTGTTCTGGTTGCCGATGATCCGGGCGGTTCCCGTGCTGTCGGTGGTGAACCGGACCGCTTCTCCGTTCTGATCGGTCACCGGGTTCCGGTTGCCGGCCTCGTCATAGCGGTACAGCTGATAGACAGCGCCCGCCAGATTTTTCTGATGATCTTCCGCGCTCACCTTGTGGAGGATGACGAACGGGTTGCTTCCGGTTCCTTCGCCGGAGGAGTCAACCGTTACGGTGTATTCGGTGCTCTTTGTGACGCCCTCCAGCGTCGCGCTGTTGGTGAAGGTCTGGCTGTCCTTCCCGAGCACATAGGCGCTGTAGGTGATCTCCACCCGGGTCCGGTCGGGGATCGAAATCTTCAGGACGGAGTCCGCGCAGGTAAATGAGGTTTCTTCCGAAGGACTGATCTCAAGCGTCTCCTCGAGGAAGCGGAGGTTTTCGGACAGATGGTCGGTCAGCGTCAGCTCGTCCGATCCGGCGAGCAGGTCCGCGGCGTTCGGGTTGACGACAAGATGATAGGTCGCGCGGTAATGGTTGTCCTTTGACGGAGCCGTGACCATCTCCTTGCTGAGCGGGTCATATTCGTAGTGAACCGTCACCTCGTTGGACTGAAGGCCGTTCCATTCCGCGGTATTCTTGAGATCGACGCCTTTGCCGCTTGTGATGCTGGCCTTGTTCAGCGCCTCCAGCGCCTCCCTGTCGCGGACCGTCAGCGTGTACGAGACCGCGTAGACGGACCAGAACGACGTTCCGTTCTTTTTCGGCAGGGAGTGGATATGAAGCGTCATTCCGGCAGCCGTGTTTTCTGCTTCCGCCGAGCCGCCGTTTGTATCGTACTGGCCGTAGACATCACCGCCTGTGATCGTGACGCCGGCATTCTCATCGACTTTAAGGTATTCCGTTGGAAATGCATCCGCCAGATCAAACGAATCCTCTGTCACGTTTTCCAGAAGCAGCCGGTAGCGATAGACCGGATAGACCACTCCGTCCCTCATCTCTGTACTTTGCTCTGCCAGCGATTTTCGGATGGACGAGTGGGCCGGATGGGCCGTCGCTTCGCTATCCTTCGTGATTTTCCCGACCTTTGCGGCCGCTTTATTGGTATGATCATTATACCAGTCGACGCGGTCCTTCTCGTACTTTTCCATCCATCCCTGATGATTGAGAGTCCGGAACGTGATCACGATATCCCTTCCGGATTCGGAAGCGGAAAGCCCCGGTGTCTTGTTCCCGTCCTGGTAGAAGGTCAGCCGGAAGGAAGCCTCTCCGTTCTCCGCGGCGAGACTTTCGTAAGCATAGGTTTCCCCGCCTGTCAGGCCGGATACCTGAAGAGAGCCGTCCTCCAGCGGATCCGTGTAGAGTTCGTTTTCAATCCAGGCATGCGGAAGCGCGTCCGTGACGGTGAGATCCGGATAACCCTTCTTCGGGACATGCACGGTGATCTTCCAGGATGTATTATCCGAGTCAGAGCTGACCACCTCTTTCAGAATGGAAAGCCGCTCCCCCTCTCCGACTCCGATCTCCTTGGATCCGTCTGCGGTGATTTTTCCGTCGGTCACGCGGTTCTTCACTGTGGTATTCGTGATCAGACCGGAAGAATCGACGGTCGTCTGATAGCGGATCTGATAGCTGTATTTTCCGTCCGAATCCGGCACGCGGTAGCTCCATGAGACAGGCGGATCGCCTTCCGTGCTGAGATCCGGCCAGGACACTGTCCGGGTCTCCTCGGAACCGTCCTCCTTCGTGACCAGAATCGTGATCCCGCTGCCGCTGTAGTGCATGATTTCCTGCGACTCCGGATCGATGGTGTCCCTGATCGTCGAGCCGGCGAGTGAAATCTGACGGTTCTGATTGGCGGTCACGGTCCAGGGGATCACTGTGCGGCCTTCGGAATCCTCCGAGGTCTCTCCTGCTTCCTTTGTCAGTGTCCGGTAGCGGATCTGATTTGTGAAGTCCTTCGACGCCTGATCGCCGTCCGGATCCTCCCGGCTTGTGGCCTTTACGGTATTGTTGGTCTCGTCGAAGGTTCCGCGCCCTTCGCCGGAGAGCTTATCGTAATCAACCTTTGCGGTGTAGGTCAGCGTGACGGTTTCGCCGTCTTCCATGGACGGGATGACGACAGTGTAGCCTTTTTCGCTGTTCTCAGGCGAAAGATTCAGATTTCCGTTTCGGTCGGAGATCCCGGATACATTCTTCTGATAGATCAGCGCGGTGCCGGCGATCTCGTCCCTCACCGTGACATTCGTATTGTGCCCGGTCGATCGGACTGTCACAGTATAGGTGATCAGACCGTTTCCGGTGTTATAAGATCCTTCCTTTGCCACCGATACGCTGGTCTGCGGCTGATCATATTTGAAATCGTAGGTGATGCCGTCGATCAGCGTAATGGAGTCCGGATTTCCGTCCAGCTTTGCGTTGAACTGCAGACTGAAGCCGACATCGCCCGCGGCCTGAAGCCGGCTGAAGGCGGAGTCGCTCTGGTTCAGATTCACGGTCAGCACGTTCCCGCTGACGCTGTAGGTGTTTCCGCTGACGGTTCCGGTGCCGTTCTCATCGCGGATGGTCACGTCAAAGGTGCCGGACGCTCCGTCCAGCGTGAGCCCGGATGGAATCGTGTATGTCAGAGGCGAGGTGTCGGCCATTTGCTTTCCTTCGCTCTCCTGGAAGGAAAGATTCAGAGTGAAGCTCTGGCCGGGAGTCACCGTATAAGTGCCGTCCTCATTCGGAGTCAGGCTGGTCGCCGCCTTCCTGAGAAAATCAGCAAGATCAGCGGATTCGTTTCCTTTTGCAGGCGCTCTGCGGCTTACGGCCGGTTCCGCGGAACTGACCGCGGGCTCCGACTGAACGGATTCGGATGTCGCCGTGCCGCTTTCGCTGCCTTCGGATTCCGGCTGAACGGCTTCGGACGGCGCGCTGCCGCTCTGGGTGATTTCAGAATCGGACGAATCCTGTCCGCCGCTCTCCGCTTCCGGATCCGTGCTCATGGTTTCCGTTCCGGCCGGAATGGCTTCTGCCGCATCCGAAGACGCCGCGCTGATCAGCCCGGCGCTCTGGAACAGAAACGCCGCGGCCAGAATCATGACCAGAACGGCTCTCCATACTTTTGTCCTTTTTTTCTTCATTTCAATATGCTCTCCTTCCTGTCAGGTCCTGTTTACTTCTTCATTTTTAACATGACTGACAGAAAGTTGGAAGTATATTGAAGCTATAATAACTTTACATAATGTAAATATACAGACAAATCAAATAATTGGATGGATTATGTGGGATAATAACGGATACGCATGATAGGAGAGGATAAAAATCGGAGCGGGGGAAGCACGAAAAAAGGAGAAAAGGAGCTGACGAGAGAACGCCGCCTGTGCTCACTGAGGAGGAAATAAAAGGAACGGCGCTGCCCGATCCGGGAAGCGGAACGAAAAGCGCCGATGAGAGAAAGCCGCCTGTGCTCACTGAGGAAGAAAATTCAGTCTTTCAGTTCGTAAACGGCCGTAACACTGGCTTCAATCTCGGTCACGCCCGGATCGAAGTTCATCGCGCTGTCAGAAGCGGCGGCGAGCTCGTACTGAGCACCGGAGGCATATTCGTAGCGGGCGGACGTATCCTGATAGCCCTCCGTGACCGAGACTACGTCCCCTGGCTTACGTCCGGCGGCATGGGCCAGCACATCCGCCTTTTTGGCGGCGGCAGCCACGGCCTTCGCCAGCGCTTCCTCGTAGCGGTCGTCATAATCGCTGCAGAAGTACTGAACCGAGTCGACGCCGGTGGCGCCGGCACCGGTGGCGGTCCCGATAAGACGGCCGGCCTCGCTGATGTCCAGATCCCTGACGGTGATGCTCACCGTAGCGGTATAGCCGATGAGCTTATTGGAGTCGTTATACTTCGGTCCCAGACTGTAGCTGCTGGTCTGTATGCTCTTCTCTTCCACTCCGCTGCCCTCAATGGCGTCGGTCACAGCGGCGGCGGTCTGGCTGGCCTCAGACTGCACGCTGTCAGCCTGACTGCCCTCTTTCGTCACCTCGAAGGTGATCCGGGCCTTGTCCGGAACAGTGTAGACCGAAGCGGAGGCCTGAACCGTGACCGTTTCCTCCGGATCCCGATCATCATCGGCCCGTACGGCGGCGCCGGTCAGCGCGGTGCAGACGAATGCAGTGAGGAGCAAAGTGGTCAGGTGCATGTTTCTCATACCGTGTCTCCTTGTCCGTGCCTGCTTCGGACAACTGCGCGGACAATCAGAATTTTACAGTCTGAACACAGCGGAAGACAGACACTTTTTCTTATCGTAACATGAAAAGATCGTTTTTGCCAGACTATGGATGTTGTATCGCACAATGTGTAAACAAGAAGGGGGAACAGGAGAAAGAGAAAGATCAGACACGGGATTATGCAGCGAACATAAACGGCACGCCCTCTTCCCGGTTCGGGAATGAAGGCGTGCCGGCTGTATGACAAGGAAAAATGAATCAGACGGATCGCGGATCAGACGGCGCGGACGGCTCATCCGTGACGGCTGATCCTCCGGAGGCCGTCTCCGGAGATGGAAGGTCCTCTTCCTTTTCCGTTTCCGCCGTGCGTTTCGCTTCCGCGAAGAACGCGTGCTCCTGACGGCCGGACTCGGACTCGGCCCGGCGCTCGCGCTCAGCCTCCTCCTGCATGGCTTTGCGGGCAGTCAGATAGGAACGGACTGACACAAAGGCGTAGAACCCGCCGGCCGCGATGAAGACGGCTCCGAAGACGACCGCCACCCAGGGGGCCATCCCGTCCGTTGAACGTGTGGCGCCGGCCTTCAGCAGGTCGATGCCGAGATAGATGATATATACCGATACGACGGCGCTGAGGCCGATCCGGAGATTCGGGTCGCCCTGCCGGCGGTTCTCACTCTGCCCGCCGCTGTTTCGGTTCAAATTGGAAAGCCATGACATCTTGTGATCTCCTGTCGGTCAAAGTGTCGGGAACAGATTCTTAAGCGCCGGATAAAGTGTATGGAAGACCCGGTATTTCTCCTCGTAGCGCCGGACGATGACCGGATCCGGTTTCACGGTATCGGTCACCCGGAGCAGTCTGCGCACGGCGTCCGCCACCGTCGGATAGACGCCGCAGGCCACCGCGGCGAGGATCGCACCGCCGTATCCGGGGCCCTGCTCGGTTTCCGGAACGGTCAGTTCAATGCCGAGAACGTTGGCGAAGATGGTCTTCCAGAGCGGGCTTTTCGCACCGCCTCCGCAGATCATGCTGGTCTTTACGTCGATTCCCAGCGCCCGGGCCGCTTCGAGGGAATCGCGGATGCCGAAGGCGACGCCTTCCAGCACAGCCTGCGTCATGTCCGCCCGCGTCGAATCCATCGTCATGCCGATGAAGCAGCTTCTCGCGGAGGGATCATTGTGGGGCGCCCGCTCGCCCATCAGGTAGGGAAGATAATAGATGTGGTTCGTGCCGAGTGCGTCCGTGCTGATACCGGACTGCTCATCCGCATACTCCTTTGTCTTCAGAATTTCTTCCATCCACCATTTGTTGCAGGAAGCAGCCGACAGCATGCAGCCCATCAGATGCCAGCCGCCGTCGGCGTGGGCGAAGGCGTGCAGCGCGTTCCCGGAATCCACCCGGAAGCTGTCGCTCGAGATGAAGATGGTGCCGGATGTGCCGAGCGAAATGTTGCAGCCGCCCCGGCCGACGACACCGGTGCCGACCGCCGCGGCGGCGTTGTCGCCGGCGCCCGCCGCGACCTTCACGCCGGACGGAATGCCGAGCCGTTCCGCTGCCTCCGGGAGAAGCGTGCCGACGGTCTCATAGCTCTCGAAGAGACGGGGCATGACGGATTCAGAGAGACCGCATACGGACAGCATCTCCTTTGACCAGCGCCGGTTCTTCACATCGAGGAGCAGTGTGCCGGACGCGTCCGAGTAGTCGGTGCAGTGCACACCGGTCAGCCGGTAGTTGATGTAATCCTTCGGCAGCATCACCTTCGCGATTCTCGCGAAGAGCTCCGGCTCGTGGTTCTTCATCCAGAGCAGCTTGGGCGCGGTGAAGCCGGCGAAGGCGATGTTGCCGGTCCATTCGGTCAGCTTTTTCTTTCCGACAGCCTGATTCAGATAGTCGGTTTCCTGCTGGGTGCGGCCGTCGTTCCAGAGGATCGCGGGCCGGAGCACATGATCCTCCTGATCGAGCGCCACGAGTCCGTGCATCTGTCCGCCCGCGCCGATGCCCGCGATCCGGGAACGGTCGACGCCGTCCGTCAGCTCACGGATCCCGTCTTCCACCGCGGCGATCCAGTCCTCCGGATTCTGTTCGGACCATCCGGGATGCGGAAAATAAAGGGGATATTCCCGGCTCACGATCCGGCGGATCGCCCCATCTCCGTCCATCAGCAGCAGCTTGACGGCCGAGGTGCCGAGGTCAATTCCGATAAACAACATGCTGTTTCCTCCTTGGTTGAGAATGCTGTGGCCGGCCGCCCTTCCGGGAGATCCGAAACGCATCGGATCAAATGTCCGGGATCGGCCAGCCTTTTTTCCAGTGCGGCTGTCAGATCCGATCGATGAAAGCCCGGGAGAAATGCCACGCGACCCCCATCATGTTGGCCTTGGTCGGATATTTCCCGAGCCGGATGTAACCGGCCTCCCGTTCGAAGGGACTCCGTCCTGCGACATAGGACCGGAGCGTCTCCATGTAGGGACCCATGTACATCGAGACGCATCCGCCGAGGATGACGTCACAGTCGAATGCCATCCTCAGGTTGATGATGCCAAGCGCCAGATGGCGGAGCAGGTCGTCCCACAGAGCGGCGTACGCTTCGTTACCGCGCTTCAGTTCACTGAAGAACGTCTCGATCGAGATGCCGAGATCCCTTGAGATACGGAAGGCGCTGCAGTACGCCTCCAGACAGCCGTGTCTTCCGCAGTTGCAGAGCGCCCCGTCCGGAACGATGCACATATGTCCGAATTCCGCGCTTCGGCCGTTGGCCCCGCAATACGGTTTCCCGCCGATAAAAATGGCGCCGCCCACGCCGTATTCGAGAAAGAGATAGACGAAATCGTTCTTCTTCTCTTCCGCCGGGAGCCCGCACCACTCGGCTGCTCCGCCGCTGGTACTGTCGTTTTCGGCGAAGACGGGATAAGGAATCGGTTCCTTCAGGGCGGCCAGGTCAATATCCGTCATCTTCAGTGTCGGGGAAAAGACGATGGACCGTCCGTCCTCGCTGAAAATACCGGGGAAAGAGATTCCCACGCCGAGAAGGAGGCTTCTGTCTATGCCATGATCGGAAAGACACCGATCCACCTCGCCGGCGATGAAGCGCCCGATCGCGTTTCCGTCCGTGGAAGAAAAGTCCCATGAGCGGTAATCCAGCTCGTTCTGTTTCAGGTCGGTGAGGAGAAGCCGGATCCGGTCCGACACGACGGAGACTCCGATGGCATACCGGCAGGTCTCGTTGACTGTATACCCGACCGCGGGCCGTCCGCCCGTCGATTTCTGCAGCTCACCGGGCCGGATGAGGCCTGCATTTCCCAGCTCCATGATGTTCTGATGAACGGTCGGAAGGGAATACCCCATGGCGGATGCGATCTGCTGCTTGCTGACCGGCTGGCCGGCGTCATAGATGAAGCGGTACATCCGGTTGCGCGTCAGGCGTCGTCGTTCTGTAATTGTCGGCACTAATTTTTCCATGGCAGCCCAGCAACTTTGATAAAATAGTTTTACATAACTTACTATAGTGAATCTGACAGGAATTGTCAATCGTGCCTGCCTTATTTTCGACGGTTCGTACAAATCAACCTGTGTTACAATACGGAAAGACGAAAGGAATACGGCGATGGCAAAACGGATCACATATCATGAGATGAATGACCGGGACAACATTCTGCGGCTTCGGGAGGTGCTCGATACGCTTCCTCCCTTTGCGAAAGAATATTTCCGCGCGGCGGAGGCGACGACATCCACACGGACGCGGATCGCCTACGCCTATGACGTGCGGGTCTTCTTCCAGTTCCTGAAGGAGCAGAACCCGCTGTACCGCTCGTACGATCTCCGGCAGTTCACCCTCGACGACATGGACCGGGTGACGGCTCAGGATATCGTGGAATACATGCAGTATCTGAAGCTCTACCACACGGACGAGGAGGGAGCGAAGGGGCGCGGGCCGCTGACCAACGGGGAGCGGGGGCTCAAGCGGAAGATGTCGGCGCTCAGGAGCTTCTACACTTTCTTCTACCGGCATGAGATGATCGAGACGAACCCGACGCAGCTGGTCGATATGCCGAAAATTCACGAGAAGGCGATCGTACGTCTCGACGAGGGCGAGGTGGCCGCGCTGCTCGACTATATTGCCCACTGCGGCGAGACGCTGACCGGTCAGGCCGCAGCCTACTACCGGAAGACGAGGGAGAGGGATCTGGCGCTGATCACGCTGCTGCTCGGCACAGGCATCCGGGTTTCGGAGTGCGTCGGCCTTGATATTGAGGACGTGGATTTCAGGGAGAACCGGATCAAGGTGTTCCGCAAGGGCGGCAATGAGGCCTATGTCTATTTCGGGCCGGAGGTGGAGGCCGCCCTGCGGCAGTATCTGCCCGTGAGAGCGAACGTGGTCCCCGTGCCCGGACATGAGCACGCACTCTTCTACTCTACCCAGAGAAAACGGATGAACGTGCGCTCCGTCGAGAATCTGGTGGAGAAATACGCCTCGCAGGTCACGTCGACGAAACGGATCACGCCGCACAAGCTCCGGAGCACCTACGGCACGGCGCTTTACCGCGCAACGGGGGATATCTATCTGGTGGCGGACGTGCTCGGCCACAAGAACGTTGACACAACGAGAAGGCATTACGCGGCGATGGATGATGACCGGAAGCGCCGGGCCGCGACGGCTGTTCATCTCCGTTCGGAGGAATGATCTGCATTTCTGTCTTTTCCTGCGTTTTTTCACTATCCGTCTGAATTACGGCACGATCCATCCGACTTCTCTTCTCTTTGTTGACGGCGGTCCGGCCGTCTGATAATGTTCGGTTCATCGAGAGAACCGGTCCTTTCTTTTTTCAAATCTGTTTCGCGGGACGAGTCCTGATTTCCGCCCTCGTCCCCTCTGAAAACCTCAAAGGGACAACCGCAGATGAGATTTTGTCTTCCGGCTTTGCCGGAGGGCCGGCGTTCTGCGCTCTTTTTCCCGGAGGATGAAGAAAGGAGCTGTGAAAAATGAATACGAACAGACTGGCGGTCGGCGCTGTATCGGTCCTGACCGCTCTTTCACTCAGGCCGGCCGTTCCCGTTTTCGCGGGTCAGTCCTATACGCCCGTCAGGGGAGAGGTGATCTCCTTTGACAAGTATCTTGTCATGGACCGGGAAGCCTTTCCGCCGAATCTGTCCTTCCGCTTCGAAGTTGTACCCGGAACAGCCAGATCGGCTACGGACACCACGACGGCCGTGCTTCCTGGGACGGGCCGCCCGGTCATCGGCGAGGCGGTTTTCTCTGCGGATGATGCCGTGAAGACGCAGGCGGACGCCTCCGATTTCGTATCGCTCGCAAAAGGGGAAGGCTTTGTGAAAAAGCAGGTGTCCGTGGATTTTTCCGGATGCACCTATACGGAGCCCGGCGTGTACCGTTATCTGATCCGTGAGATTCCGTCTGCACCGGGCGTCACATATGACATCAATACGGTCCGGACGGCGGATGTCTACGTGACGGACGAGGGCGAGGGTCTTCAGGTGGCGGCCTGTGTGCTGCACGCGCCGACCGGAGGCGCGGAGGCCCCCGCTCCGAAACGGGGCGCAGCCGGCGGCACGGCGGACGTGTCGGATGCGGGCGGGCGGCTCGGCGACAAAAGCGCCGGGTTCACCAACCGGTACGATACGGACAATCTGACTTTTTCAAAGCATGTGGCCGGTAACCAGGCGGCACGGGATCAGTATTTCCGTTTTACGCTGAAGATGACCGGTGCGCAGCCGGGCACACGTTACCATGTGGATCTTTCGGGCGCGGACCGGAAGAGCGGGCGCACAGACGCGACAAAGCCGGCGTACCGGGATCAGACCAATCCCGAACAGCTGACCGCGGATGAGAAGGGCTGTGTGACACAGGCATTTTATCTTCAGAACGGACAGCGGATCACGGTTGACGGCATCGCGTACGGGACGAAGTACGAGCTCGCTGAGGACGCGGAGGACTACACTCCGAAGGTCGCGAAGGAGACGGAGGACCCGGATCTGACGGTGCGCCGTGACGGTGTATCGGATCTTGCGAGCGGGATCACATCGGATACATCGCTTTCCTTTGTCAACACCCGGGGCGGACTGATCCCGACAGGCCTCTTCCTCGGCATAGGATCCTCGCTGGCCGCTGCTGTTCTGACCGGCGCTGCTCTCCTGCTCCGGTTCTTGCAGCGCCGGAAAAAGGATGAAATCCGCTGACGGTGAGCCGGCCGGGAAGAGACGGAAACGAAACGGAGCATGTGAAGGTCCGGGAAGAAGGCGGCCCCTCGTGCTCATCCTGCGCCGGCTTTTTTCCGCACTGGTGCTCATTGTGTGTTTTCTCTGCTTCCGGCCGGTCCGGATGGAAGGGATGGCGATGCAGCCATCCGTTCGGGACGGTGATCTCTGTCTGTTTCTGCGCGGCGGCAAGGTACGCGCGGGCGACATCATTCTCATGAGAGGAAAAGACGGATCGCTCGGGATCGGGCGTGCCGTGGCCGCCGCCGGCGATCTGACCGGCGGGGACGCGGAGGGACGTTATACCGTCAATGGTCAGGCGCTCTCGGACTGCTGGGCGGAAGCGGTTTCCCTCGACGGCGCGCCGGACTGTGCGGCAGAGGGGAGAATCCGAGATGGCGAGCTGCTGGTCATATCCGGATCCGAAGGAGAAGCACCTGTACTGAGAAAAATATCCGCCGGTGAGACTGCGGGGAGGCTTGTATACCTGCTCCGGAGACGGGGGTTTTAGATGAGACAACGGATGATCACAATGGCGTTCCGGATTCTTGACGATGCGGCGATGCTGGCTCTTCTGCTGGTCTTTCTGCTGTCGGCCTTCAGTGTCTTTGACTCTGTCAGAATCTGGGAGTCGGCCGCACAGCCGGGTCTCAGGCAGGCTCGCTCTGCGAAGGATTCCTCCGTCCCTCCGGCGGAAGCGCTGCCGGGCAGCGTGGGCTGGCTGACCGTGAAGGATACGCAGATCGATTTTCCCGTGATGCAGGGGCCCGACAACCGGACTTATCTGAATCGGGATCCGTATGGCCGTTATTCCCTCGCCGGATCCATCTTTCTTGACGCGGCCAATTCATCCGACTTCTCGGACGGCTACAGTCTGATCTACGGACATCATATGGAGATGGGACGGATGTTCGGCGCGCTTGACCGCTATCGGGCAAAGGACTATTTCAGCGGGCACCGGGACGGAACGCTTACCGCCGGGAATCGGGTTTTCAGGATCCGGTTTTTCGCGGTGGCCGAGGCGGAGGCGGACTGCCGGACGCTGTTTTCGGTGGAGGATACGGATCCTGCGGCCGTGCGGGCCTTTTTTCAGTCCCGTTCGATTTTTACGTTTTCATATGAGCCGAATCTGCCTCTGATCGCTCTGTCCACCTGCGTCAACGCAGGATCATCACGGAGACTGCTGCTTGCCGGAACGCTGATGGAGGAAGGAAAAGCGGCATCGGGCTGAATCGGGCGGAGCGGACACAGCCCGCGCTTTTCGAAAAGGGAGGTGAATCAATGGTTGAAACGCAAGTGACAAAACAATGGCGGAGGTCTTTCCGGCTGATCGGGAGTCTTCTGCTTCTTCTGCTGCTTTCCTCCAGAAGGACGAGGGCGGGCGCTGAGCCTTCCGTCAGGATCCTTATTCCGGTCTGCTCGGATGCGGGCGAAGTCCGGATCAGCGCCGGCCAGGCGGTACGGAAGAAGGACGGCTTCCACCTGACGTACACAGTGCCCGGCACCTATCGCTATACGGTGACGAATCCGTCCTTTCCCGACACGCTGTTCCACGTTCAAGTCTGCGTCGTCAGCGAATCTGACGGACGCCTCGAGGGGACCGTCGTCATTGAACGTGGCAATACGAAGGAGAAAGTGGAGTGCATCCGGTTCGGAGGAAAGAAAAAGACAGATTCTTTGTCCGGCCGGAGAGGCGTGTCCGGAGGGATCCGTTCGGGCGGCGGAGGCATCCGGACCGGGGACCGGTCGGACGCTGTGCTCTGGCTGGGAGCTTTTCTTCTTTCGGCCCTCTGTGCGGTCAGGATGCTGCTTTTTAAGAAAAGAGGTGAAAAAGTATGAGAAAAAGGCATGCAGCCCGTAAGGGTGCGGCAGCTGTGCTGTTTGCCCTCATCTGGGCCGCACAGGTTGTCTGTTCCCTTGCGGCTGTTCCGGAGGGGACGGCTCCGGAAGCCGATTCCGTGCGGGAAGATCAGGCGGCTCCGCCTGAAACGGAAACCGTTTTGTCCGGGGAGGAAGGGACAGCCGAAAACGGAGCGGTTTGTTCGGTTTCGTCAGCACCGTCAGAGAGCGTGGCGGCCCTTCCGGCTTCGTCCGTGTCTTCGGAGAGCGGAACACCTCGTTCAGATGGTGACACGGAGGACGACATCTTCTCTCCGGAGGCGGCCGCGGGCGAAACGGCAGAGAGGTTCGGGGACGGGGATGCAGAATCCGCCGTGAAGCCGGCGGGAACGAACGGCCCCGCCTCCTCCGCGTTTCCCTCTGTACGTCCTGTAGAAGAGGCTCCGGCATCCGGAGACGGAACAGCGGGAACATCGGACTCCGGTATGGAATCGGCCGCAGAGGCTGCGGCCGACGACATGGATCTGCTGATGAATTTCCGGTATGAGATCGATGAGAAGGCGGGTATGCTGACGCTCACGCGCTTTGTCGGATCCGGGACGGAGGTCACGGTACCGGCGGAATATCTTCACGAAGGCCGCCTTTTCAGGGTCCGGCTTTCCGGAAATGTGTTCGAGAGATGCGAGCCGGTCACCGCGATCAGAATCGGGTCCGGGGTGAAGGCAGTGGGAAACTGCGACCGGATGTTCAGCGTCCTTCCCGTCTGCACGGAGCTTGATGTCCGCGGTCTGGACACATCCGAAGCGACGAGCATGAATCAGATGTTCTGCTACTGTCCCAAGCTGAAGCATCTTGATGTTTCCGGGTTCGATACATCCGGGGTGACCGGGATGGAGGGGATGTTCATGTCCGATCGGCAGGTTGACCGGCTGGATGTGAGCGGCTTTGATACGTCAGGCGTGACGTCCTTTGCCGATATGTTCAACGAATGCACGGCCGTGAAGGAGCTGGATGTGAGTCGGTTTGACACTTCGAAAGGAATCAGCTTCAGCGGCATGTTCGCGTCCTGCCGGGAGATCACGGCGCTGGATGTGAGCGGTTTCGACACTTCGGCCGCCACGGATTTCAGCGCGATGTTCACCGATCTCGGCAAGGTGAAGGCGCTGGACGTGAGCCGCTTCAATACCTCCCGCGGCACGTCTTTCCGGCTGATGTTTGCCTACTGTGAGGAGCTGGAGTCACTGGATCTCAGTTCCTTTGTCACATCCGGTGCGAAGGACATGACATATATGTTCTGCGATTCCGGCATGAAGAAGCTGGATCTGCGGAATTTTGACACATCCGCGGTGAACGATATGTCCATGATGTTTTCCGGGAGTCACGTCCGGGAGCTCGACCTGAGCTCCTTCGATACCGGAAACGTGACGCTGATGAAGAGCATGTTCGCGATGTGCTACTCCCTCCGCACGCTTGATCTTTCCTCCTTCTCCGTGGAGAAGGTAAAAGCGATGGACGGCATCTTTGACAAGTGCCGGTTCCAGAAACTGGTGACGCCGAAAGACAGCGTAAACAACCGGATGGGGATTCTGCCGGTTCAGATGTACGACCGGACCGATCAGACGACATGGACGGTTCTTCCCGACCGGCAGAGGACGCTGTACGGGACTGCGGAGGACAATGTGGCCGTTTCCGTTACATGCAGCGGCGGAGCTGTTCCGGAAGGAGTCCGTTTACGCGTACTGGATGAAAGCGGGGAAGTCCTGATTCCCGAATTCCGCTGGGAAGACGGCTGCAGCACATTTCTCGGTCCGGGGACCTATATTGTTCAGATGACCGGCATTCCGGATGGCTATCAGACAAAGGAAAGGGAACGGACCATCACGATCACAGAGCAGAAGGAATCCGACGGAGAGCATTTCTTTGAGGAATCGTTCGCAAAAAGGATCGGAGGCGGGAAGATCTGTCTCAACCGGACCGGATACGGTTACGGGCGTACGCTTCCGCCGGGAAGCGTGACGACTGATTTCGATGAGCTCTATATCGGGGAATCCTACGCGGGGACCGGAGCGCCGCTTCTCGAGGGAAAGGCGCTTGAAGACAAGCTGCGGGCCATGATCTGGTACATGTACTACGACGATCATTCCTTTGCTCTTCGTGATCAGCTTTCCGCCGAGGGTGCGGCGGAGATTCTGCAGACCTGCGTGTGGTATTACACGAACCCGGAGCCGTCTGTGAAACTCAGCGGAACGGCAGGGGAACTGGCCGCCGTCACGGCGGATGAGGTGCCTGACAGCTTTCAGCTGACCTACCAGGTATCCGGCGGGGGGCAGAATCTGATTCTGCTGGAC
>Ga0256404_1008513_pt1 | contig 15356 bp, 11 predicted proteins | sample RumenRJG_01DNA_FD_185990 | JGI IMG/M metagenome (GOLD analysis project Ga0256404, IMG submission 185990) | Bovine rumen microbial communities from Lethbridge, Alberta, Canada - RJG_01 | ecosystem: Host-associated > Mammals > Digestive system > Stomach > Rumen | place: Canada: Alberta | collected...
TTCAAAAGAAGAAAGCTGATATCAGACGTGACTTCATCCAAAAGCTCTCAACACAAATAGTCAATAACCACGATATAGTGATAGTTGAGGACTTGAAGATCACCAATATGACTAAGTCAGCTAAAGGTACCATTGAAGAGCCTGGTAAGAATGTAAAACAAAAATCAGGTCTAAACAGAGCTATCTTAAGTGAAGGCTGGGCTTATTTCTTTAAATGCTTAGAGTATAAGCTTGAGAACAAAGGTGGTGTCTTTAAAAAGGTATCACCAAAGCATACCAGTCAAAAGTGTTCTTGCTGTGGTCATATCAGTAAGGATAATAGAAAGACTCAAGCTAACTTTAAATGCGTTAAGTGTGGCTACGAAGATAATGCAGACGAAAACGCAAGTGTTAATATTGCACAGGCAGGGCATGCCTGGATAGCGCGCCTAGCGAACAAACAAGAAGCGAAAGCTTCGAAGTAGTCGGCAACGCGAACCCGTCGAATCCCCATATAGGAAACTATATGGGGCGGTAGGAATCCCCTTGCTTTAGCAAGGGGAGGATGTCAAATAGATATGCAGTTTTTTGCTCAAAGTGAAGATCTTGAAGGTAAAAACTTCATTTCAAATCTAACTAGAGGTGTTTGTGAAGAGCTAAAAAAGTTCTACCTAAATGTACTTTCAAATGAGCCTTGCACTAATATCAAGGATGCTTTAGTTAAGATTTACTCTGAAACTAGTCAAAGATTTATTATTCTCATTGACGAGTGGGACTACGCTTTAAGAGTTTTTAAAAATCAAAAAATTACTGAAGCCTACATTGATCTGTTAAGAGAACTATTTAAATCTCAAGCATCCGATTGCATTGAGCTTGCCTATATGACAGGCATTCTACCTATTAAGCGCTATAATTCCCAGTCAGACTTAAATAACTTCAATGAATACACCATGATTGAGCCTAGTGCCCTAGCACCATATTTTGGCTTTACAACATCTGAGGTTCAAATGCTTTGTCAAAAGTATAACCTTCCATTTGATACCACTCAAAAATGGTACGACGGATACAAGCTAAATGGCTTTGAGATCTACAATCCTCGCGCCATCATGCGACTTTGTGCTAGCAAAAATTTTGTAAGCTATTGGACGCAAACTGGCAGCATGGATGTGATCACGGATGTCTTAAAGTTTGATTTATACAATGTAAGAGCAGATCTTTTAAATCTATATGAAGGCAATGAGATCTCATCGGTTAATTTCAATAATTTTAACTGCGATGTTAGCGAATTAAATAGCCGCGATGCCATTATTACTTTCTTAGTGCATTTAGGCTACCTTGCTTTTGATGCCGGTAAAAAGAGCATCTACATACCAAATCAAGAAATTAGAATTGAAATCAAAGAGACTTTAAAGAAAGATAAGTACCCTGCTTTTATGCAAAAGTATCAAGATTCTTTAAAGCTTATTAAAGACATCAACGAAAGCAATGCTGAGGCTGTAGCCCGATATATAGAAAAGCTACATAATCAAGTAACATCCATAATTCGCTACAACAATGAAGATGGCTTAAGGTATGTGCTTTTAACTGCTATGTACGCAGCCGATGAGTATTATCAAGTGCCAAAACAAGAATACCCATCAGGCAAAGGCTTTGCTGATCTAGTATTCATACCAAAACATGGCTTTGAAAAGCAATATGCAACGATTGTGATTGAGCTTAAGTGGAATCAAAGTGCTAACACGGCCTTAGAGCAAATTAAAGAGCGCAACTTTACTCAAGATCTTGAAGGTACTAGCGATGCTATCTTACTTGTGGGCATCAACTATGATACTAAAAGCAAGATCCACAGTTGCGAGATTGAGGCTATGATTTAAGTCATACTTACTTAATAAGGTAAAAGATCACAAAAATCATAGGACATTTCATTTTTAAAAATAGCTTTAAGACCTAATTCTTTTTCTGTTCTCTTGAGGTCATCTATAAAGATCTTCTCTATCATCATACAAAAGTCTATACGTTGCAGAAGCTTTTTAGTAAATGGCCTTTTAGCATCTTCAAATGAAATAGACATTAGAAAATCTTGAACAAGATCGGTATTGAGCATAAGCATGCACGCATATGCTTCACAAAAAGAGTCAAATGGTAGAAAATACACCGTATCATCAACCATGACAGGCTTTCTCTTATTGTCTTTATTATAAAGCAAGGTAAAAAGTGGCTTTTTGTAAAAAGCAGACACTGCTACTTTATAAGGCGCATATGTATAGTCTCCTATACCGAACATGGAGAATTTAGGCTTGTCTTTATAGGTAGAGCTTTTACGGCTCTCAAAAAGCTCTTGATTAGTCTTGAGGTAATCCCAAGTTTTAGGGGATTTCTTTTCTATATATGATGTGTTTTGTCTAAGCTTCTTTTGAGTGACTATCACATAACGCTTAAAATCCCCACAAATCTTAGGATTTTTAATATCACTGCTTTTTACAAGCGGAAACACAAGATCATCTTCAAGCTCAATAATTTGTCCTAGCTTATTTTTATATTTACCACTATCAAGTCTTGTAAGCTCCATGATATCGGCTAAGTCATGCTTAATACCTTGTCGCCACTCAAATGTGCACTTTCCATCTAAAGTAAAGTCAACGCCCGCCTTAACTACATTGCCAGTTTCAGGATCAACTCTAAGTTTTGTATACTTTTCGTCAATTAACTTAGCATGAGCGTCATCAAAGTTTAAAACTTCGCACTCACAAGGATCTTTAATATTAAAATTGAACTTAATTACTAGAAGACAAGCAACAGCATCGACATCAAAGATCTTTTTAGCATCAATATTTAAAATCTTAACGTACTCACAGCCGATATTTTTCTGACATACATAGGCAAAGATCTTACGGGCAACAGAGTTTTTGCACAAAAAGGCAAATGTTGCCACCTTGTTACGAGAGGCAAAAGCATCGATCATCTTTTCAATGATACTTTCACAGATATCGTAGTTAGCGACTCCTGTAAAAGCCTCTAAACCAAAGAGATCAAGAGAATCACCTTTTTGAGGAAGGTTAAACTCTTGTCTAGAATTATTTGCCCATGGCGGATTGCCAATCACCAAAGTATCATCTTTGATATCATTATCATCAAAGTTGTAGTCAAAGATACTTTGATTTACTACCTTAAAATTCTCCTCATCAACTGAGGTTTTGGCTTCTTCACAGTGATCTTGATTGATTTCAATACCTAAAACTTGTTCTAGCTTTGAAAAGGTATTAAATGAGGCTTTAACAAAACCACCTACACCGCAAGTAGGCTCGATGATAAACTTAGGATTGATGTTTAAAACAGACTTTAGATAATCGCAAACTTTAAAGGCAAAGTCATATGGAGTTTGAAAGTCGCCATATTCTTTTTGTATGTTTTTAGCTTTCTTCATATAACTCCTGGGTCGAAAAAACGTTCAACTATTTCCGCGGAAATAGCTTGATGGATTTTTGATAATCTAAGCTGTTTAAGCAAGCTTTACAAGATAAGAGCACTTAGGTTGAATATGATTGATGTCGCGCTCTTAGTTGAACATTATCAGTGATTATTACCGATGATGCATGCTCTTAGGCAAAGCTCAAGAGAAATAAACCTGCCATAAACGAAAAAAGACAGTCACTTATGTGAACTGCCTTCTAAGTTGGAGCGGGAAACGAGGTTCGAACTCGCGACCCTAACCATGGCAAGGTTATGCTCTACCAACTGAGCTATTCCCGCACTCCGTGTAGATGTTTTATGTGGTCACCCACTAAATTGTGTCTGGAGCGGGAAACGAGGTTCGAACTCGCGACCCTAACCATGGCAAGGTTATGCTCTACCAACTGAGCTATTCCCGCACCCCAGGAGATGTTTTACGTGGTCACCCACTAAATTTTAGCTGGAGCGGGAAACGAGGTTCGAACTCGCGACCCTAACCATGGCAAGGTTATGCTCTACCAACTGAGCTATTCCCGCTCTCCAACGGGGACACATTATACAGAATGATTTATTATCGTCAAGACTTTTCTCTTAAAAAGTCCAACTTTTTTAGCTCTACCTTATATAGGTGTAAATACCAACAACTTCTCATCATTAAATTATCTCTAAAAAACACCAGCTTTTCCGTGGCAAAAAATTGCCCTTAACACAAATTTTCATTGTCATCTCCCCTATTGCCACTTTGCCACTAAAATTTTTACAAATCTTTTCTTAAAATTATTTTATCGATATTTCAAAGAGTTAATTAAATATTCATTAAATAATTTATAACTGTCATAAAAAGTTGGCACGGTGTTTTCATATAGTAAGACATAAATTAAAAGGCATACTAAAAATGCCTAAATTTAGGAGAGAAAAAAAATGTCATTATATGTTCAGACCAATGTATCTTCTTTGAACTCGCAAAGAAGATTAAACACAGCGACTAAGAAACTTGATTCTACCTATCAACACTTAGCTTCAGGTTTACGTATTAACTCTGCTAAAGACGATGCAGCAGGTCTTCAGATCTCTAACCGTCTAACTTGCCAAATCGATGGCTTGAAGCAAGGTAATCGTAACGCTAACGATGGTATCGCACTATGTCAAACCATGGAAGGTGCTCTAGATGAGACAACTTCTATGCTACAGCGTATCCGTACTCTAGCTCTTCAGGCAGCTAACGGTACTAATACCACCATTGATAGACGCGCAATTCAGCAAGAAATTTCTCAGTTATCTCAAGAAATTACACGTATTGCTTGTAAGACTACCTTCGCAGGTCGTCAGTGCTTAGCTGGTGTCAATGGTTCTGACCACGGTGGTGTTCTAGATTCACATGGTAAAGTAGAGTTCCAAGTAGGTGCTTACGCCTTTGATACTCTATCTGTAAGTATGTCAGCAGGTTTCACCCTATCAGGTATTTGCTCTTTAAGAGAAAAGACCTCTGGCGATATCAATGTGGCTGATATCAAACAACAGGGAGATGCAACCAAAACATATTCATCAGGTTTGTGGATCAATAAAGATACAGGATTATTTGAGTTTAACTGCTATACCCAGTGTAATGCTCAGTTCACCATTCAAGCAATTGATAAGATCATTAACCAAGTAGATTCTAAGCGTGCTGAACTTGGTGCTATCCAAAACCGTATGGAATCTACCATCCGTAACCAGGAAAACGTAGCTGAAAACGTATCTGATGCAAGATCACGTATCCGTGATGCAGATTACTCTGAAGAGGCATCAAACTTAACAGCTCAGAATATTGTACAGCAAGCAGCTACTACAATTCTAACTCAAGCTAACCAGCGTCCATCCATTGCAATGTCATTACTAAATGGAGGCTAGTAAAAAGATTAAACCATAACAAGGTTTCTCTCCTGAGCATTATTGCTCATTGGCCGGGGCAACCCCCGGCCCTTTTTGAGAAGATGCAAAGGAATTGTTTTGTTGTTAGGTTAATTTTGTCAAAATCAATACTGTGTCGGATGCGATACGGTAGGATTATCGTTGGTAAAAGGTATTTAAAAAGAAGTAAGTTAATTTTGTCAGGATCTTAAGTTGCTACTATTATATAAAAATGCATATAAATATATAGAGGCATCCGGCAACCACACTTACGCCAAATAAACATTAAGATTATCTTCAAACTATAGTTGCTAGTTCATCGCCAAATGCCAACACTCATTCTTTCAATTTTGTCATATTTTCACCTTAAACTTTTAAGAAAGACATTTTCACTTTTCCCAAATTCTACATTTTGACCTTGCCAAAATCCTACATTTTCATATTGCCTAAAATAAACATTTTCACTTTGCACTGAATTAGCAGGTCATCAATATTAAACTTGGCTCTCTTATACCTTATTAATATATAGAAAGCGCTGCAAAATTTCTTACCCCAAACTTCTCAAAATCAAGTCAAAAACTCATCTTAAAAATTCCCAAAATCGCATACAAATAGGCATGGCAGATTTTTGCCACTTGGATAATCAAAAATATTCTTTCTCATTTTCGCTTTTATCTAAGATTTTAAAATTCATACTTTTTACTTATTTTTCAATAAGATATTTTATTTAAAATTTTGTTATTTAAAACTTGGCACGCATATAGCATATATAAAAGTATCACTAAGTGTATTTGCCACCTTTGGAGAGAAAGGGACAAATAAAGAGCAACTTAGAGATATGAAAAACACCAAGTAATTGGCTTTTTTGGGGAGAAAAATAAAATGGCTCTATATGTACAAACTAACACAACTTCTTTGAACTCTCAAAGAAAGTTGAACACAGCAACTAAGAATCTTGATTCTACTTATCAACATTTAGCATCTGGTTTACGTATTAACTGTGCTAAAGATGATGCAGCAGGTCTTCAGATCTCTAACCGTTTAACTAGCCAAATCAATGGCTTGAAGCAAGGTAATCGTAACGCTAACGATGGTATCGCACTATGTCAAACCATGGAAGGTGCTCTAGATGAGACAACTTCTATGCTACAGCGTATCCGTACTCTAGCTCTTCAGGCAGCTAACGGTACTAACACCACTATTGATAGACAGGCAATTCAAGAGGAAGTTATCCAACTATCTCAAGAAATTACCCGTATTGCATGTAAGACCACCTATGCTGGTAAACAATGCATCGCAGGTGTAACTGGCAAGGATAAAGGCGGTGTTCTAAACTCAAATGGTGACATTGAGTTCCAAGTTGGCGCTTATGCAAATGATACCTTAAAGCTATCTATGGAAAACGGCTTTACCTTATCAGGTATTTGCAAGGACGTTAAAATTACCGTAGCTGGTACTGACGCTGATAACAATGCTAATGGTATGTACTTACTAGGTGGTTTTTATACCTTCTCAGTACACTCAGCATCATCTGCTCAGAAAACTATTGCTACCATCGATAGCATGATCAATGTAGTTGATTCTCATCGTGCAGCCTTAGGTGCTCTACAAAACCGTATGGAATCAACCATCCGCAACCAAGAAAACGTAGCTGAAAACGTATCTGATGCAAGATCACGTATCCGTGATGCAGATTACTCTGAAGAGGCATCAAACTTAACAGCTCAGAACATTGTTCAACAAGCTGCAACCACAATTTTAACTCAGGCTAACCAAAGACCTCAGATCGCAACTAGCCTTCTAGGTGGTTAAACCTTAGCTTAACAAACTCCCCATAGGTGCCTAGGGTCAACTCTAGGCACGCGAGGATAAGTTAAGCTAAGAAACTAAGTTTTCTTGATTGTTCAAGAGAATAAGTATGTTTGTTTATCCAAAAATTTGACTAAGACTTAAAGTAGCTATTAAAGGCTACCTATCGTCGTTGCTTGTAGATAAACAAAAGCTAAAAGGTTGGCCTATGAAAAAGACAAGAAAAAAGCGGTAGGACTTACTCTTACCGCTTGTGCTTTAGGTACTACCTAAATAAAACTTTAATTAAACCTTTCAAAATTAAGCAAAAACCGAAATTCCTACCTTATTTTGCAAAGCTTCCATCTTATCTTGAGATTGCACCTGCTGATAAGCATTAACTTGCTTTGATTGAGTTGTACGGTTACTCTTTTGCTCTTCGTATTCTGAATAGACATCTTCATAGGTAGCTTGAGATGCCATCTTATTAACACTTTTAGCTTCAGCCTTGAAAGATGCTAATTTCTCGTCTTTTGGATTATTTTGGGCATTAGCTCTTTGTTGCTCGTCAATACGTTGACGATTAGTAGCGCTTTGAATAAATTGGAAATTGCTTCCTGCGTTAACTGAGCTTACAGACATACATACCTCAAAATAAGTGTTTATTTAATTGTAAGATCTTGTGGCAAGTTTTGCCACTTTCACCAATCAAAACTTTGGCCTACATTTACTTTTTTATGATTTATAAGCCAGTTGTTTGAAAAGCTACTAGCTAAGTGTCTTTTTTCAGCTTGTTACTTATTTGGAACTTGATAGCTAGTGCTGCTCAGATACCTTCTTCCAGGTCACTTCATTTCTTACATAAAGTGGCAAAGCATCTTGCGCTTCAACTATGTCTCCAGTTTCAAACTTTCTTTGGCCTTCAGTTAAGATATACTGAGCCTTTGGAAAATCTGCTATACTCTCAAGTACAGCAATATCACCATCAGTACTTGCCTCATTGATAATGGCAATACCAGTACCTGCGCCAATTAAATTATTTGAGCCATTAACTAGCTCTTTGACTTTATTTACAGCATCTACAGGCTTTAACACACGCTCTTCATCAAGTAAGGTTAAATTACGATTTTCATCTAACTTGTAAACAGCTAAATACACCTCACCCATGCGTGCATCAATTGAAGATACGATGTAATCAGGAGTTGTTTGAGTATTTGACAAAGCTTCAATAGCAAGTGCTTTAAGAGAGGTAACCAAAGCTACCTTCTTATCTAGAGCAAGAGCTATTCCTTGAGCGGTAGAGGCAGCAATACGCACACCTGTAAATGAGCCAGGACCTGTTGATAACACAATGCCGTCTAACTCATCTTTAGAAACTTTTGCCTCTTTTAAAACCTCATCAATCATTGGCAAGATCATCTCTGCATGCTTTTGCGCAGCGCTAATTGATCTAAAAACAATCTTTTCATTATTTTTTAAAGCTACAGAGCAATTCTCTGTGGAGGTTTCAAGTGCTAAAAGTTTCATATACCCATCCTTAATTTTGGGCATTATTTTAACACAATTAGGTTATTTTAAGAGTTGATAAGGTGTGAGATATTATGACTTAGAGCTTGTCTAAATCATCTTGAGTAAGTTTTGGGATATCACTATCTTCAATGTCGCTTGCCTTTTTGGTCATAATGTTAGCTTCATGATTTAAAGCACTAGCTCTAGCCTCGTCGCTGACACCAATGAACATTAACATCTCGTCAAGTGAGTGACACTCGGTCATCTGAGGCAAGGATTTTAAGAAGATCTGACCAAAGTTTTTAGTCTCTAATCTAGGATCGGCAATGATGATACCGCCTTTATCGGTTTCATGGCGGATAAGACGTCCTACACCTTGACGGAGATCAATAACCGCCTCAGGCACACAAATTCTAATAAAGTGATTAGTCTTAGGATTTTTAATATCAAAGACTTTACAGCGAGCTCTAAATACAGGATCTGAAGGTGTTTCAAATGGTAGTTTATCAATAACTACCAAAGACAAAGCATCTCCTGGTACATCCACGCCAGCCCAAAAAGATGAGGTTCCAACTAAGATAGCTTTACCATTTTCTTTAAAGCGCTTGATGATCTCTGGATTTGACATACCCTTATTTTGACAAAAGATAGTTTTCTTGTCCTTATAGCGATTTAAAAGCGCTGCATAGCAACTATTTAATGCCTGATGCGAGGTAGTTAAAAAGAAGATACCACCTTTTACTCTATCAATTAAAGGAGAAAGGCTATCTACTAACAGCGCCATACGATTGTCATTATTAAGTGATGGATAGGTAAAGCCTTTTAAAATTGAGGATTGCTTTACATAATCAAAGTTACTTGCTACCTCAATTTTAGGAGTGGCCAAATCACCACCTAAATCACGTAAGAACTTTTTAAAATCGTGATTTACAGAAATCGTAGCAGAGGTTAATAAGACTGATAAGAAACTTAACTGTGCTTTATTTAAATACTCACCAAAGACATCAGAGATCTCAAGTGGGGTTAAATTCATCGCATAGCTCTTACGGCCGATATCTACATAGCCTACATACTTACCAAAGTAAGGATTTTTACCTTCATCTTCATTATCAAGATTCATTAAGGCTACAACTGTATCTCTTTGACAAGACACAAAATCAGCTATCTTTTTGAAAACTTCTTTGTCGTTATCTTCAAGCTCGCGCAGATGTCTTTCAGTAAGTTTAAGCTCAGTGTAAAGATATCCCATCTTTTGCCTAAACTCTTTATTGACCTCTTGATAATGCTCCATCTCACGAGTATCAGACTCATAGTAGTCATAGTACTTGTAGTAAAGAATATTGCGCTTGTTCTCGCCACCTGCCTCAGCGGTTAAAAAGTAAGCTCCTAATTCTTGATAGGCTCTAAAAAGGTGTTTAAATCTCTCTTCAGTAGGACCAATCGGCACGCCTTTAATATTCTTTTTAATAAAGACTAAATCTTCTTTTAAACGCTTGATATCGTGACTGCCAATGCTATGAGATAAGTGCTCACGGCCAATTGAAGGTAACTCATGAGCCTCGTCAAAGATAATCGCGCTGTACTTTGGCAGCATGATAGGAGCTTTATCAAGATCAAAAGGATCATCAAAGCCCATGGATGAGAAAAACAAGGAGTGATTGATGACCACGACTTTAGACTGCGTTGCCTTTTGTCTTGCTAAATATGCAAAGCAGTTTTCTGAAAACTTACATTTAGAGCGATGGCAACTTTCTGATGAGCAGGTGATCTTTTCAACTAAAGCTTTGCGAAACTTTGAGTTAACCTCAGCAAAGTCACAGCATGGAGCATCTTGAGCAATTTCTAAATCAGATCTATCAATGAGCATTTGCAGTTTAGCTAAATCTTCTTTAGTTAAAAAAGAAGCCTTAGCCCCCTCATCTAAAAGCTCTTCATCTGACTTATGCTTAACCTTTTTACCCTCTACTGTCTTTACTTTCAAGCTTGCAGTATCAGTACTGTCTTTAACCTCTTCAAAGTTTAGGGCATGAGTTTTGACAAATTCATCTGAGACTTCTTCAAACTTACGACGGCAGAGGTAGTTACTAAAGCCTTTTAAGGACATAAAGTCAGGACGTAAATTTAAGATATCAAAAAGATTAGGTAAGTCTTTTTGTACAAGCTGATCTTGAAGGGCTTTTGAGGCTGTGGAGATCACCACCGTCTTTTGCGATAAAATTGCAGGAATTAAATAAGCAAAGGTTTTACCAGTACCAGTACCTGCCTCACAGACTAAAACTCTTTCATCAGCCTTACCATAAACAGTATCTTGCCAAGCTTTAGCCATAGTAAGCTGTCCATTACGGACTTTAAAGCCAGGAATTTTTTTAGCAAAAATACCACCTACACCTAGAACTTTTTCCACGTCTAGGTGATGCAGATTAGCTAGATCTTGATAAAGTTTAGAAGTTTGTTTATCAGCTTCTTCACTTAAGTGCTGTAGGTACTCTTTGTATTCCATACCTAGATTATACTTGTTTTTATGACTTAGCTTTTAAGACTTAGATTTTAAGTACATGCATGAAACAATTTTTACAGTCACAAAGAATTTTAAACTTTTGCCCACTGACTAAAAGCGTGAAACCAGTCACCTTACCACCTTGCTTTGAGCACTTGCCATATTGGTTTATAAGACAATACTTAGTGGTCATCACTGAGTCTTTGATGATCTTATCTAATCCTGTATCATCAAGTCCTACGGAGCAGCCACACTCTTCATAGGCTTGTCTTGAAGTAGTATTTAAGACTAAGCGTGAATCTACACGTGGATATGGGTAAGTTTTTTCAGATACAAGCTTAAATGGGATTAAGTAATTATCTTGATTTGAAGCTTCGGTATCTTGTGAAATCTTAGTATTTTCACTTTGTTTAAAGCACTCAATAAATTGAGCTACACACTCTCGACGTAAGGTGTTAATCAAAGAAATGGGAGCGGTTACCTTATTCAAATTTCCTTTAATTTGAGTTTTACTACATACAAACAAAGGATCAACTTTCTTAACTAAGGTTTGCTCAAGTTTGTCTTTTGAAATTGCTTTTAATTCATCACTGTAATTGATAACTAAAGTTTTAGTGTAAGTAATACCTAAGTTATAGTTATCTTGAGCCTTTAATACTAAAGCAATACTACGCTTAGACTTATCAAAGTTATCAGCGAAGATAACATCATTTTGCTTGTTGTCATTAGTCTTGTTATCTAAATTCTTATCAAAGTTCTCAAGAATACTTAAATCTAATGAATACTCAACTGTTCTTAAGGCAAAGTCTTTTTGCTTAAACTTACTTTCAAAATCGACATCAACATTCTTAAAAACTACAGTGTTTGGCTTTAAGTTTAAACTTCCTAAAACCTCAAAGGTTGCTTCATTGCCTTTAATTTGTACAACTTTATTAACTCTAAAGCCTTCAACAGTATGTACTCGCTCTGAGGTTAAATTGCTCTCTTTATTTACAGGTGCTTTTAAGTAAGTTAAGCCATCACCGTTATTAATGGTAGTTTGATTAAATAGCTTTATTAAAACTACAGTTAAATTGCCTTTGCGTTTTATAGAGACAATCTTGCCAGTTTTAACACCTAAAAACTTAGGAGTTAAGTCATTGACAAGATCATCTTTATTATCCATTAAAAGGCCATCGGTAAAGCCACGGTTGAAGGTCTTGTTTAAATCTGGAGTGAAATTATATGAACTTTTACCTACGCTTAGACGAGTGCAGTTTACGCCCTCTTTTTGGAGTTCTTTAATAGCTTTATCTAACTTTTGATTAAAATAAGCTGTGGTATTAGCTACATACAAAGGATCTTTAAGTCTACCTTCAAGTTTAAAAGAGCTAACACCTGCTTTAATTAAATCTTGTAAATGCTTTTCTTGATTATTATCTTTTAAGGACAATAAATGTCCTACCGCTATCTCTTGATCATCTTTAAAAAGCTGCATTGGCAAGCGGCAAATTTGTGCGCACTCACCGCGGTTTGCAGAGCGATGCTTTAATAAATCTGAGATATGGCAAATACCAGAGACTCCTACACACAAAGCGCCCATGACAAAGGCTTCAAGTTTTAAATTAGGACAAGCCTCATGAAATTCTTTTATCTGAGCTAAAGTAAACTCACGAGGCATTACTACTTGTTTAATTCCTAACTTTTCATAAAACTTAAGCTTTTCAACAGTATCAATACAGCATTGAGTGGAGGCGTGTAATTCTAGATTTTTGGGGATCTTAAGTTTAAAAATACCTAAATCTTGAACGATTAGAACATCTACCCCAATTTCAGAGAGTTTATAGATGAGATCTTGAGCCTCAAGCAATTCATTATCATGCAGTAAGGTATTTACCGTAACATGCACTTTAGCTTTAAAGCTATGGGCAAGGCTTACAATGTCTTTTAAAGATTCTAAGGAATTGGTGGCAGCAGCCCTAGCGCCAAAGCTAGGACCACCTATAAAGATTGCGTCAGCGCCACATTTTAAAGCAACGGTGGCGCATTCTAAATCACGGGCTGGAGATAATAATTCTAGTTTAGTCGTCAATTGAGAACTTTGCATAAACTTGAGATTCAACTACCTGCTTTTGAGGAGTATAAGTTCCCTCTACAGAGCCTTCTGCGTTATCCATCATTGAAGCTTTCATTAAACGAGCACCAACAATTGGCTGAGCTTCAGTTTCATAACCAAACTTTAATAAGCAAGGTTTGCCTAATTTTACATCAAAGCCCTCAGCTAATACTTGAGCTTTTTTCTTAGCATCAGCAATAGCTAGCTTTTGTGCCTGTTTAATTAAGTCTTGATTATCTTTAAGCTGATAATCTACAGAGTTAATCTCGCTAATACCACTATCAAGAGCTGCCTTATTTACCTTATCAATTAAATCGAAGTCTTTAAGTTCAATTGAGACAAAGCGATTAGCTACATAACCATCAAAGATACGTTTACGCTCAGTATAGTGATAAGTTGGATATACAGAAATTGACTGAGCTTTAATTAAGTCTTTATCAACACCTAAGGCAGTTACTTTCTTAATTAAAGAATTTACTTGCTCTTCAACGGTGTCTTTGGACTTTTTAGCTTTATCTGACTTAAAAGTTGCATTAACAGAAATAATGGCAACATCAGGCATAGCCTCGATACGGCTTTGACCATTAACTTCAATGACACCTGCCTTATTGCAATCATAAGCCTGGGCGCTAAATGAAGTAGCACCTAACATTGCAGTAACTAGAGCTACTAATTGAGCTTTTTTTAAATTCTTTAAATTAGACATAAATACCTCACACAAAAAGGCGTTCAACAAAGTAATAATTAAAGCCTAAAAACAAAAAGGCCTTACAGTGAATATTTGCACTATAGGGCCTTTTGCTTAGATTAAACTTAGATTATTTCTTGTGTAACTGACGTGATGCTTCAGCTGCTGAAATTACCATCTCTAGTGATGAGTGAGCATCTGATGCAGCTTCAACAGCAGCACCTACAGCACCTTCTAAGATTGGAGCATCAGCAATGCGTACACGCTGCTTTAAAGTATCATCTAACATAGAAATAGCAGCCTGTGAGCTAATCACACCTGAACCTAGGTCGCATAGAACTGCAACGCCGTCGCCTTCATCAGCCTTCTTAATTGCATCTAAGATGCGCTTTGGATCGGTGCCTAACTTACCTTCAGCATTACCACCTGCTGCAATGATAGGTAATTTTTGCTCGCCAGATGCTGAGATCTGCTCAACCATATCACAAATACCTTCTGCAACCTTAACGCTGTGAGAAACCACTACGATACCAATCATGGAACAACTCCTTGAAAAACTAATTCTTTGTAATTACGTATTAACGTATATTCTAATAAAAACAGTTGCTTAAAAATTCTACATTATTCACATAGTAATAATTTATTGCACTTAAGTTAAAGCTACCTAAACCTATCGTGCCTACGATACTTTCTTTCATACCGTGTTTTAAATCTGTATCGCTTGTACTATGTATAGCACAATACACACAAATATCAAAGAAAATTAAGCATTTTTGAAACAAATTTTCAATGATACTTACGAATTACGGAAATTACAGGTCCTATAACCACCACTCTACTCTCTTCATTTAAAGGAATTGGTGAAAAGTCTTTATTATGTGGAATGAGCATAGGATGCTTACCAAGTCTTATCTCTTTAATCGTAAACTCATTATCAATAGAGGCTACAACAATATCCCCATTTCTTACCGGTACTGAAGAGTCTACTAACACATAATCTCCACTCATAATGCCAGCATCTTTCATCGATTCACCATGAACTTGATAGATGTAAGTAGATGATGGAGAGCGCACTAAAAACTCATTAACATCTAAGTCCCCATCAATATAGCCACCGTTTGGAGCCGGAAAGCCTGCTTCAATGGTATCGGAGGCTAGAGGTAGTTTTACATGAGAATGAGCCTCTGAGGCTGTACCTAATGAGGTTAAAGTAATGTCATCTTGCATAGAAATTACTAACAAATACTAGTAGTAGAAAATACAAAGCCCTGCATGACAGGGCCTAGATATTTTAAAGAGATTAGATTAAATACTCAATATTGATTTGAATAGCTTAGCAGTTACGCATCAAAATGTAGGTCTTTTAGCCCCTATCCTCGTACCAAAGTCATAATCGTATTATAGTATTTACCTCACTCGCTATAATACAGCGAATTTACCTCACGTTACACTCTACCTTC
>Ga0256404_1008514_pt1 | contig 15355 bp, 12 predicted proteins | sample RumenRJG_01DNA_FD_185990 | JGI IMG/M metagenome (GOLD analysis project Ga0256404, IMG submission 185990) | Bovine rumen microbial communities from Lethbridge, Alberta, Canada - RJG_01 | ecosystem: Host-associated > Mammals > Digestive system > Stomach > Rumen | place: Canada: Alberta | collected...
TTGCTCCCAACCGATCCGGAGTTGCATCCGGCACTATCCCCGAAGCAGTAAGCTCAACAACAGGGGTGTCCTTGAGATATGCCCCTGTCCCAAAGGGTGAATGGTTCGTTTTCCGTGCCAGTTACAACCGTGAACTGAAAGCCGCCGACTTCATTCTCAACGAAGGCATCTACGCCTACGTCCCCCAGCAGTATGTCTGGAAGGAAAAAGACGGCAAACCGAAAAAGGAACTCAAAAGCCTTATCTCCTGCAAGTTTTTTGTCTATACCGACGCCAAGACCGCCCAGAAACTGGCAAAGGACACCCCCGAACTCAGTTACGTAAACTTCGATTACGACCGTACCCGTCAGAACCCCGACGGTACCAATCCCCCACTCCGTGTGCCGCAGCGGGAGATGGAGCAGTTCCTGCGCGTCTGTCAGACTCACAGCGAGCATCTCATGTGGATGAATCCCGAAGAGATGAATCTCAAACTCAATGACCCCGTCCTGGTCACCGATGGTCCCTTCAAAGGCGTCGAAGGCTACTTTGTCCGTGCTAGGAAGCAGAACCGAGTCGCCATCCAAATCGAAAACCTCGGCTGCCTAGTCACCGCTTACATCCCCACGGCCTTCATCAGGCCGTTGTAATCGAGAGAGCGAGGGAGCGAAGGTGCGAGGGAACGAGATTACCCCACGCTACTCCCAAGGCTCAAAACATTTCTCGCCCCCTCGTCCTCCCGTCCTCCCGCTCTCTCGAGAGCGACCTTTAACCCTTTACAAGGTCATCGTCATCGTCTTTTTTCGCCCCCTCGTCCTCCCGTCCTCCCGCCCCCACGATAAAAAATTGAAAATTTTTAAAATATAGAAAAAATGAGAAAGAAAATTTATTTGGCATTTGCGCTCGTCGCCTTGCTCTTTTCCAGCTGCGCGACGCCCAACGTGTCCTATTTCAGCGACATGTCCGACAACCAGTCGATCGACATGATGCAGGACCTTGACATCCGTCTCCGTCCTGAGGACAAAATCTCTATCGTCGTCAAGAGCATGGACCCCAAGCTCTCCGACCTGTTCAACCTCCCCATCATCGCTCACCGTGTTGGTTACTCCCAGGAATCAACGCTGAACACCGCTCAGCAGGTCTCTGTTTATACCATCGACAGTAAAGGTGATATTGACTTCCCCGTGCTGGGTAAGATCAAGGTCGCTGGTTCCAAGCGCGAACACGTGGCTCAGGTCATCAAGGACCAGTTGGTGGACAGGAACCTCGTCAAGGATCCTGTGGTCACAGTCGAGTATGCCAATCTCTGCTTCAATGTCTTAGGTGAAGTCAACAAACCCGGTCGTTACACCTTCGACCGTGATCATCTTACCATCCTCGATGCCATCAGCAAGGCTGGCGACCTCACCATTCAGGGCCGTCGTGAGAATGTCTTTGTCATGCGTGAGGAAGGCAATCAGCGCAAGACCTACCGTGTCAACCTGCTCAATGGCCGCGAGCTCCTCAGTTCCCCCGCCTACTACCTGCAGCAGAACGACGTAGTGTATGTAGAGCCCAACGACTTCCGTGCCCGTCAGACCCAGGTTAACGGCAACAACGTCCTCGCCGCTCCCTTCTGGATCTCCGTCGCCTCCCTCCTCACCTCCGTTGCGGTGTTGATTGTTAAATAAAATAAAAGGTTAATAGGTTAAGCGCCGCGTAGCGGCTGGTTAAAAGGTTAATAAAATAAATGGTTAATAGGTTAAGCACTGCGTTGGTTAAAGGGTTAAAAGATTAACCAGTTGCTACGCAACGCTTAACCAGTCCGAAGGACGCTTAACCAGCCACGCAGTGGCGCTTAACCCCTTAAAACGAAGGACACTTAACCCTTTAACCAGTCGCAACGCGACGCTTAACCCTTTAACCCCTTATAAAAAAATGGAAGGAATGAGATTTTTCACTTTTGAAAAACTTGAAGTTTATCAAGTGGCCAGGAAACTTGTAAAGGACATTTATGAACTTCAAAATCGCTTTCCATCTGAAGAGCGTTATGCACTGGGAGACCAGATAAGACGTTCGGCAACTTCCATAACAAGTAATATTGCAGAAGGTTCAGGCCGTAACTCATTGAAAGAGAAGATTCACTTTGTTGAAATCGCTTTTGGTAGCATGACAGAAAGCTTCAGTCAATTGCAGAATGCACAAGACCTCGGTTACATCCAAGAAGCTGACGTTGAAGCACTGAGACCTCAATTCAATCATGTTGCTGCCCTGCTATCTCTTCTCAAAAAGAGTTTTGAAGCAAAACTACAATAAAAGGTTAAAAGGTTAAACGCCGCGTAGCGGCTGGTTAAGCGCCCTAACGGGCTGTTTAAAAATTAACCTGTTAACCGCTGCAAAGCAGCACTTAACCAGCAAGCGCTTAACCCTTTACCCCCTTATAAAACTTAACCAGTTGCGAAGCAACGCTTAACCAGTCCGAAGGACGCTTAACCAGCCACGCAGTGGCGTTTAACCCCTTACAAAAAAATTTTTATCATATGGATTCAATAGAATTTATCGATGATGATTTTCAGCAGGAAGACCAGGTAAGTCTGACGCTGAAAGATCTGCTCGCCCTGTGTATCAGCAAATGGAAGTGGTTCGTCATTTCCCTCGCCGTCATCATGGGCCTCACCGTGATTTATCTGCTCCGGCAGCCAAACGTTTACACCCGCTACACCTCCCTGCTCATCAAGGAGGAAGGTCGCGGCACCAAAACTTTTGCTTCGGAGTTAAACAACGCTGTCGGTATGGGCATGTTCTCCAACAGGACCAATGTGGACAACGAGCTCATCAGCATCCAGTCTCCAGATGTCGTCTTGGAGGTCGTCCGTCGCTTGGGCTTGGATGTCAACTACACCACCGACGGCACCTTCCACCGCAACACCCTCTATGGCCGCACCCTCCCGATAAAGGTGCAGTTTAAGGAACTGTCCTACAACGAAGGCTGCCAGTTCACCATCAAGCTCAAAGAAGACGGCCAACTCGTCTTGTCAGATTTCAAGAAAAGGGGCGAATCGGTCGGCGACGATGTCACTATGAAAATAGGCCAGGAAGTCAACACCCCCGTCGGTAAACTGAAGATTACAGCCTCTCCCTATTACAAGAAGTTAAAAGACAAGGTGAACCGCATCTACATCAGCCGTGCAGGTTTGATGTCTGCCATTCGAAGCTATAGGTCCAGAATGTCTGCCAAACTTAGCAGCAAGGAATCCACCATCATTGATATTTCTTACCAGGATGTCAACATCCAGCGGGCAGAGGAATTCCTCAATACCCTTATCTCCGTCTATAACGAGAATTGGGTAAAAGACAAGAACCAGATTGCCGTCTCCACTTCCCAGTTCATCAACGAGCGTCTCGTGGTCATCGAGAGCGAACTGGGCAATGTGGACTCTGATATCTCCAGCTATAAGAGTGCTAACCAAATTCCGGATATCGCAGCCGCTTCCAACATGTACATGGAAACAGCCAATCAGGCCAGCGTGCAGATTAGCGATTTGAACAACCAGCTCTATATGGCCCGCTACATCCGTGAGCATGTCAACAACCGCAACAACAAAGATCAGCTCCTCCCTGCCAACTCTGGTATCAACTCCAAGGTCATTGAGCAACAGATTAACGAGTACAACGACAAGATGCTGCAGCGCAACAGCCTGGTGGCCAACAGTAGTGAGGAGAACCCCTTGGCTGTTGATATGGACAAGAACCTCGCCGATATGCGTAAAAATATCGTCGCTTCTATCGACAACGAGGTCAACACCCTCAACACCCAGATTCGTGGTATGCAGGGTATCCGTGGTGCCAGCACCGCTCGCCTCTCCAGCAACCCCAAGCAGGCTCAGCACTTGCTCAGCGTAGAGCGCCAGCAAAAAGTGAAGGAAGCCCTTTATCTCTTCCTCCTCCAGAAACGAGAGGAAAACGAATTGTCCCAAGCCTTCACGGCTTATAACACTCGTGTCGTCACCTCACCGACAGGTTCGATGTTCCCAACCTCACCCAAACGTAAAGTCATCTTGTTGGGCGCCTTTCTTTTAAGTTTGCTCATCCCTCTAATCCTCATTTATCTCCGTGAGAAGATGAATTCCAAGGTCCGTGGGCGTAAGGATATCGAGAAATTGACAGCCCCATTTGTCGGTGAAATTCCCCAGTATGGCAAGAAGCCTAAGCGTCAGTGGTTCAGCCTGATTAAGAATAAGCTGGAGACAGTCAAGGAGAAGCCTACCAAAGAAGAAACACCCAAGGAGGAGGCTCCCAAGATACTGGTTAAGCCCGGCAGTCGTAACATCATCAACGAAGCCTTCCGCGTCGTACGCACTAACATGGAGTTCATGGCAGGTAGCGATGCTACTGCCAAGGTCATCATGCTGACCTCTGCCAATCCAGGAAGCGGTAAGACCTTCCTCACCATGAACATCGCCACTTCTTTCGCCATCAAGGAAAAAAGGGTTATCGCCATCGACCTCGATATGCGCCGAGCTTCCCTCTCTGAATATGTAGGTAAACCAAAGCAGGGCGTTTCCGATTTCCTCAATGGAAGTGTAGAGCATTGGCAGGATGTAATGGTGCCCGTAGAGGGATACGATCATCTCTCCGTTATCCCTGTGGGCACTATGCCCCCGAATCCCGCGGAGCTCCTCTTCAGCCCCCGTTTGCAACAGCTGCTTGATGATCTTCGCCAGCAATACGACCTCATTTTCCTCGACTGTCCCCCTGTAGAGATTGTCGCCGATGCCAGTGTCGTCGCCAAATGGGCAGATATGACCGTCTTTGTTATCCGTGCCGGATTGATGGAGCGTGAACTATTACCCGTCATTGAAGGTTACTACAAGGACAAGAAGTTCAACAACATGTCCGTCCTCCTCAATGGCACAACTGCTGCCGGCTCCCGCTATGGATACCACCGTTATGGCTACCACTACGGTTACGCCTATGGCAAGAACGGCGGCTACGGTGGTTACGCAAAAGACGAAGATTAAATAAAACACTCCCAACTCCCTAAACTCCCCTCCTTTTGAAGGAGGGGTAAGGGGTGGTTAAGCAAGCTTTTTTCCATATTTTCATTATGAAGTATATCTCCATTTTACTTTACTTCTTTATTTTTGCAGGAGGAGTTGTTACAGCTTTTTTATCTCAGACTTTTATTTTGAAGGTTGTTGGTACTTTTATTTCAATTTGCACTCTTATATCAGGGATTCTAACTTACAGAGATATTGAGAAGCTTAAGGAAAAAGCGAAAAACGCTATATATTTTAAAGAGATATAGAATTCATTAACCGCTGCTATGCAGCACTTAACCAGTCTGAAGGACGTTTAAACAGCGAAGTGCTTAACCTCTTATGAGATCATAGTTATCGTCATTGTATAGTTCTTCGTCTATCGTCCTTCGTTTTTCGTAAAAGTAAGATCATCGTCGAAAGAATTATAACTGAATTTTTATTATGCCCTGTTTAGGGAGTCTATAAGAAAGACACAATTAAACCAAATTGTAAAATGTATTTACCTGTTAAAGAAGGGGGGGGAAAATAGGAATCATAAAAAACAAGTATTATGCAAGCAATAATTTTAGCAGCGGGGATGGGAAAACGACTTGGTGAATATACCAAATACAACACCAAGTGTATGGTGCCTGTAAATAGGATACCATTGATTGACCGGGTACTTAAGCAGCTTTCAGGATTAAACCTTAACCGTGTGGTTATCGTTGTCGGCTATGAGGGGAAAAAACTGATGGATTATTTAGGAGATTCCTATAATGGTCTCAAAATCGAATATGTCAACAATCCCATTTATGATAAGACGAACAATATCTATTCGCTCTTTCTGGCTAAAGACAAAATGATGGAAGATGACACCATCCTTGTGGAATCAGACTTAATCTTTCAGAATGGTATGTTTGAACTCTTAGTTGATAATCCCTACCCCAATCTTGCTTTAGTTGCAAAATATGAAAGCTGGATGGATGGCACGATGGTAACCATTGACGATGAAAACAACATCATCAGTTTTGTTTCGAAAGAATCGTTCGATTTTAAAGAACGTGACAAATATTACAAGACGGTAAATATTTATAAACTCAGTGCTGAATTTACAAAAAACAAGTATGTTCCATTTTTAGAAGCATATAGTAAGGCTCAAGGTAATAATGAATATTACGAGAATGTTTTGAGAATTCTTACCTTCCTAAATACACACGACTTGAAGGCATTGCCTATAACTAATGAGAAGTGGTATGAAATAGACGACAAACAGGATTTGGATATTGCGGAGGCCCTATTTGCTGAAGAGAAAGATATCATCCGTAAATATTATGGAAGATATGGTGGCTTCTGGCGTTTCCCCAAAATGTTGGACTTTTGTTATCTGGTGAATCCTTATTTCAGAAATTCACGCATTATCAATGAGATGGAAGCCAACTTCCGTACGCTGATTGGAGAGTATCCATCAGGCATGAAAGTAAACACCTTGTTGGCCAGTAAGTGTTGGGGCGTCAAGGAGGAATATATCATCCCTGGCAATGGCGCTGCTGAGTTGATAAAGGCTTTGATGGAAAACCTGAGAGGAACGTTAGGTGTAATACGTCCTACCTTTGAGGAGTATCCTAACAGAAGAGACAAAGAAACACTTGTAACCTATATTCCACAAAATAAAGACTATCGCTACACTGCCAAAGATCTGATGGATTTCTTTGGTAAGCATCGTGCTGATACATTGTTGCTCATCAACCCTGATAATCCATCAGGTAACTTTATTCCTATGGATGACCTCCTTGTACTCGCTAATTGGTGTGAACAACAAGGTATCAGGCTGATTGTAGATGAGAGTTTTGTAGATTTCAGTGTGGGATGGGAAAACAACACCTTACTCCATGACCAAATCTTAGAAGCTTATCCACATTTGGTTGTGATGAAGAGTATTTCCAAGAGTTATGGCGTACCTGGCATTCGTCTGGGTATTATGTGCTCTGCAGATACAAGCCTCATCGCAAAGATGAAAAAGGATGTGAGTATTTGGAACATTAACTCCTTTGCGGAATTCTTCATGCAGATTTACACAAAATATGAAAAAGATTACAAACGAGCCTGTGAGAAATTTATTAAAGAACGTGATATCTTTGAAGAACAACTAAGGCAAATTTCGTTCCTCAGAGTAATGCCTTCACAGGCAAACTATTTTCTCTGCGAGATATTACCACCATATACATCCAGGGGAATTGTGCTAAAAATGCTGAAAGAGCATAACATTCTTACACGGGACTGCAGCGACAAGATAGGTTTTGATGGTAAACAATATATGAGAATTGCCGTGAGAAACCATGAAGATAACAGCAAGTTAACAGAAGCATTAAAATCATTGGAAGAGGACCTAAATTCATATTCCTGAATTTTTACCTTTACGGCATAATATTTATAAAACTATCATAACAGCCAATATATTGGGGGAACTATACCATAAAAATGAAAAAGAAAGAAATCACTTTTGAAGAACGCAAAAAAATCCAATTGGAAATGTTGGAAGAGATTGATGCTTTTTGCCGGTCACACAATATAAAATATACGTTAGCATATGGAACTTTGATTGGAGCTATCCGACATAAAGGATTTATCCCTTGGGATGATGACCTTGACCTTATGATGCCGTTACCTGACTTATTGCGATTTAAAAAAGAATTTAGGTCAGAGAAAATTATATATTGCGACATAGATACACATAGGGGCTATTATCTCCCTTTTCCGCGATTAGCTTACAAAACAACTTATCAAAAAAAAGGATTGATACTAAAAAGTTATGGGGTAAATATAGATTTATATTATATAATTGGTATACCAGATAGTGACAATGAAGTTAATTGTTTTTTTCGTAGGGCAAATGTACTGTTACGAAGACGTCAGAAAATACATAAAATATATACTTTAGCCACTCGTTTATTGCCGATTAAATCTGTTCCTTTTTACAATACTATTATAAACAATTATCGTAATTATTTCCTAAATGCTTTCCCATATAAAGATTGTAATCGGTTTTTTGCTGTTGCAGGACTACCAAATTGGAAAGAGGTCTATGATTTTGACATGTTCAAGTCATTAATAGATGTAAAATTCGAAAATAAGACTCTGTTAGCAACAGCTGACTACCATCGCTTTCTAACTCAAGAATACGGTGATTATATGACCCCACCACCAGAAAACGAACGGGTTCCTTATCACGGAGGCCATTATTATTGGAAATAAGAAACTATGGCGCAATCAAATACACTTAAGGTGATGAAGGGAGTTTCTTCTCAAACCCTAGTCACTATAGGTATAGGGATAGTTGAGATTGTATACTTTTCCATTATGTCGCGCCTTCTAACAAGGGAAGACTTTGGCCTTTTTGCTGCATTAACTGCCATTACGTCCATTTTTTTCAGCATTTCTGATGCAGGAATAGGCTCTGCGCTCATCCAAAGAAAAGAGATGACGGAGGAATTTAAGAATACTGCATTTACACTTTCAGTTGTTGTCAGTGGCTTTGTTGCTCTATTATTGTTAATCTTATCAGGGCCAATAGCAAATGCAATTGTGGGAGAAACACTACACTACCCCCTAATGCTGATGGCGACTACCATTTTTTTTAATGGGATGATTTCTGTGAACTTTGGTTGGCTTCGTAGAAATCTCCATTTTCTGAAAGCTGGGGCTATACAATTGATTGCATTCCTAATTTCCTCCCTAATTGCTATTATAATGGCAATTGAAGGTTATGGATTCTATGCCATTCTGTTTAAAGTTGTAGCAAGTTCTTTGCTTACATTAATCATTTCTTTCTTTTTCGTTGGAACTAAATTCCGAATAGGTATTACCAGGCAACATATTAAACCCATAGTGCATTTTGGCGGATGGTTAACTGCCAGTGTTATTATCCATAGCATATCATCACAAATTGACAGGCTGTTGATGTCACGTCTGTTATCAGTCGAAGCTCTCGGCGCATACAATCGTCCCAAAGAATTTATTCTTCAAATAGGAACTCGCATAAATGGCATTTTTGACACTGCGCTTTTCCCTGTTCTCTCAAGTATCCAAGATAATTTGGAAAGCCTCAGAAATGCATTTAACCGTTCACAATATTTCATGAACATTTGTTCCATGGCCTTGGCGTTGGCATTCATTTGTAACGCAGGTTTAATGATAAGGATCTTCTTTGGTGAGCAATGGATAGATTTGAAGCCAATATTCCAAATTATTGCTTTAACTCTTATTTTTAATATTAACGGACGATTGGGTGATTGCTATTTAAGAAGTTTAGGATTAGTCCAACAACAGTTTAACCTTCGGGTCTTTGAACTCATTGTAGATATTATATGTATCCTGATTGGCTTTAGATTTGGCATTATGGGGGTTGCTATCGGTTTTTTAATAGGAAATATCATCTTAATATGTACAAAGACCATTTACCTAGCATGGAAAATGAACATATCTATACGGGATATTGTTAATAACGTATTGGGAGGATGGGCATACGGTTTTTATTTTCTACCATTAATCATAGCACAGTATTCTATCATACCAGAAACATGGTCAGGTGATATTTTGTCAGCAATCTTGTTTACGATTTTAATGGTAAGTCTATTTTTAATATGGCCGAAATTAATTGGGCATCAATACGAAAAAGAAGGAGTAAATAGGTTGCATTCTTTCATTTTAACTAAAATTCAAAAATCAGGTCATGTTATTAAATTATAAAGACTTAACATATTGTCTTCAAGAGGAAAAGATCCATGGCGAAAACAAGTCGTAACAAAGAGGAAAATTTATTCGAGAAATTTATTGAATATAAAAAAACATAGAATGTCCCAATCATTGAAAGCAAAGGTTGTTAATTACAATGATATTTTGCTGCGAAATGCCGCATATGTCATATATTTAGGAAATTTATTGTATTTCATTTTTCCATTTCGGCCCATAGTTTGGAGAATTGGCCTGGTACTCTTGAGTCTAACAGGCTTGGTACTGTTCTCGGTCCACTACCGGTTCACCTCTTTGGGTAAAAGCATTCTTGCTTTCATCACCATCAATGCAATCTATTTCCTTGTTTCATTCCTGTGGCAAACACCAGAATTTACGAACTTCGGCAATATACTCTGCAGCATGTTGCCTATATTTCTTTTCTACTACCTCACAGCCAAAAGAGCCATAACAGAAAAATCAATAGTAATATTTATCATACTTGTTGCAGTTGGAGGCTTCTTATATTTTAGGCATGCTGAGTACATGATATTAATGGCAAGTTTGAATAGAGAGGAGGGAGAGATAACGGTAAATGCAAGCATTATTTTTCTAGTAATGATTCCATTGTTGTTTTTTGTCAAGAACAAGTTCCTTGTATTTGCACTCGTTTTAGAAATTATATTTTTTATTGTGCTGGGTGCGAAACGCGGAAATATACTAGCAGCAATTATACCCCTTTTGCTGCTATATGTTAAGAATTTTAAAATACGTGGTTCTATCTTTACGAAAATATTGGTCATAGTATCTGTGATCATTCTATCCTTATTTGCTTTCCACCTTGCCACCAACAACGATTATATTATGACCCGATATGAAGAAACACTGGAAGGTAATTCATCTGGTCGTGATAATATATATGCAAATGCATGGAAAGTATGGAATGAATCTGAAAGTGACATTAATTTGTTTTTCGGATATGGTACAGACAGCACGATAAATCTCTTAGGCATTCGTGCTCATAATGATTGGCTAGAGCTCTTGGTCAACATGGGATTATTAGGAATTGCAATCTATCTTATATTCTTTTTATCTTTGTTACGTTCTTTATATAAAAATTGGGGACAAAAAGAAATATGGTTTGTCTTATTAGCAATAATAGCTTTGTGGTTTGCTAAATCTTTGTACTCAATGGGATTTACTGAGAATTTTTTTTCTTTTATTTCTATGGCTCTTGGAATTGCTCTTGGTAAAACTTCTGCTAACAATAGAATCTCAAAAAAACGATTATTATCATTAAAACGAAAGATGCATCTGAAAAATTGTGTGTCAGATCATCCTCAATAATGATTTACGTATACAACTATTCGTATCATAGACTATATTTATGATTTATTACAAATTAAGGTAAGATATGAACATTATTGCACGAATATTGAAAAATCCTCAGAAATTGAGGTGGACAATAATTCATAGAAAACTAGTTTATCTGTTTGCACGTTTTTATTCTGACCGAAAATTTTTAGAAGCGCTATTTCCTCTTCGAACTGGTTATGCATTAAATTTAAACAATCCGCAAACTTTCAACGAGAAATTGCAGTGGTTAAAATTATATGATCGTCAACCAGAGTATACTATGATGGTAGATAAAGCGGAGGTAAAAAAATGGGTAGCAGAAAAAATAGGTAATGAATATGTCATACCAACAATCGCTGTTTGGGATAAAGTAGAAGATATTGATTGGGATTTGTTACCCCATCAATTTGTTCTAAAATGTACACATGATAGTGGCGGTATAGTTGTTTGCAAGGATAAAGCTAAACTAGACAAAAAAACAGCCATAAAGAAAATGAGTAGGGGCCTAAAACGCCAATATTTTAGGGAGAACAGAGAATGGCCTTATAAAAATGTACCCCACAGAATTATAGCAGAAGAGTACAAGGAAGATGAAAGTGGCAACTTAAATGATTACAAGTGGTTTTGTTTTGACGGAGAGCCAAGGGCTATGTTTATTGCAACAGACAGATTCACACCAGGAGTTGAGACCAAGTTTGATTTTTATGACATGAATTTCAATCATCTACCGTTTACCAATGGACACCCAAATTCGGATATCAAGATTAAAAAACCTAAAGGTTTTGAAGAAATGAAACGTTTGGCTGCTATTTTATCAAAAGGAATTCCGCAAGTTCGCGTTGATTTTTATGACATTAACGGTCGAATTTATTTTGGAGAATTGACTTTCTTTCATTGGAGTGGAATGAAGCCCTTTGAACCGAAGGAGTGGGATCTCACATTTGGGAAATGGATACAAATACCAAATTAAATGGAGAAAAAAATTCTTCTTTTTATAGATAGTTTAGGTGGAGGGGGAGCCCAAAGGCAGCTAGTTAATCTGGCGCTTTTATTAAAGCAAGAAGGATTAAATGTTTCTGTTGCCACTTATTTTGACAAGCCGTTCTATTCCAACCTTTTGTCTACAAATAATATACATTATGAGATCATACAAAATGCCAGGAGGTCTTTTACAAGAATATACTATGTGTATAAATATATCAAGAAAAATGATTTTAGATATGTCATAGCTTATCAAGATACTCCGTCATTAATAGCATGTATAACAAAATTATTAGGTTGTCATATCCATTTAGTTGTTTCCGAAAGGAACACAACCCAAATAATCAATTTCAAAACACGATTGAAGTTCAATCTTTATAGAGTGGCTAATTATGTCGTACCAAATTCTTACACGCAAAATACATTTATAATTAAGTATTTCAATTATTTGGAACCCAAATTAAGATTAATCACGAACTTTATTGATACAGAACACTTTCATCCTGTTGAAAGGACAGAAAGAGGTTTATTAAAAATAATATGCGTTGCTAGATTATATCCTCAAAAAAATGCCATTCGTTTTGTAGAAGCAGTAAAAGTAGCAAAATCGCGCGGAGTAAAATTTAGAGTAGATTGGTATGGTTTCAAGGCTAAAGACTATCAATTAGCGCAAAAAAAAATTGAGCGCTTTCACTTGTCAGATTACATTCAATTCCATGATCCCACTCCCAATGTTTTTGAAAAATATTGTGATGCTGATGTATTTTGCTTACCATCATTGTATGAAGGTTTTCCGAATGTCCTTTGTGAAGCAATGAGTTGCGGTCTGCCTGTCCTATTTTCTAACGTTTGTGATAATCCATTAATTGCGAAAGATGGAATTAACGGATATTCTTTTAATCCTACTAATGTAGAAGAAATGGCAGACGCAATTGTAAAAATGGTTAGTTTATCTTATGAGGAACGTATAGAAATGGGTAGGCAAAGCCGTTTTTTAATAGAGAAAAACTTCTCAAAGCAAAAATTTATTGATAAGTATAAACATTTGCTTGAAAATTAAATGAAAATATTGGGTCTATATCCTCTGCATGGTAACGGAGGCATTGCTTCATGGTCGCGGAAATTCATAAAGTCTTTCCCAAATGAGGAGTTTGATATTATTGCTGTTGACATAAGTCCAGAAAAAGATTTTAGCCTTTTTAGAGGGGGGGACCGTTTTGTCTATGGAATTAAAGCATTGAGACGTTCAATATCAGAAATAAAAAGGACCATCAAAAATCACCCTGATCTTCAAATAATGCATATTACTACTGGTGGAGGATTTGGAGTCATACGGGATAATGTATTGGCAAGGATTTGCAGGAAACACGGAATAAAGTGTATAATGCACTGCAGGTTTGGTGTCGTTAAAGAATTGTTTGAAGGGAAATCAATTATTTCAAAAGTTTTTCGTAATAGCATCAACTCTCTATATAATCAGATTTGGGTACTTGACAGGCGTTCATATAACTATTTAAAAAGTCATGATTCAATAAAAAACAAAATATTCTTGACACCCAACTCAATAGAAGTTCCAACTACATGCGACTTCTCGCCAAAAACATATCGCCATATTGGTTATGTTGGCAATCTTCTTCCTACTAAAGGAGTGTTGGAACTTGTTCAGGCTGTAGCACAGTGTCCAAAAGATACCACGTTGAGTCTTATCGGATTGGGAGCTGAGGATTTCGTCAACAAGCTTAAAGAGACTGCAGGTAATCGCCTTGATACAAATATTAAATTCCTTGGTCGCTTACCCAATGACCAAGCAGTAAAGAAAATGGAAGAGATAGATATCATTGCTCTACCTACTTACTATTCCGGTGAAGCTTTTCCCATTTCCATTTTGGAAGCCATGAGTCGTGGCAAATTGGTTATCTCATGCCCAAGAGCTGCTATACCCGATATGCTGACTGCTATAGATGGAACACAATGTGGAGTGTTGGTTGCCCCAAAATCTTCTGAAGAATTACGTGAAGCAATATTATGGTGCCAGCAACATTCTAAAGAAGCGGATGAAATGTGCAAGAAGGCATATGAGAAAGTCAATAATTCCTATAGTAAAGAGGTCGTTTATCAAATTTACAGAATTAATTACAAAAAAATATTATGATCAAAACTAGAAAGGATTTAAAATTATATATCTCAGAAGATAAAAAAAGATATGGGAACGTCACTAGTTTCACGAAGATCTTTGGACATTCTGAACAATGGTATATATGGAAGGTAATTTATAGTGTAAGATTGTTGGAGTTTTACAAGAACAATTGTACCAACATAGTAAATAAAGTAATTTATACTCTACTTAATATCCGACATCATAAATTAATGAAGAATACCGGAATATATATTTTCCCAAATGTATTTGGACCTGGACTTTACATACCACACCTTGGGACAATTCATGTATCCGGGGTTGCCAAGATTGGTAAAAATTGTACTATCAGACCAGGAGTTTTAATTGTTTCAAATTTAGGTGTTAGTAATAAAAAATTACGGCCTATAATTATCGGAGATAACGTGGAATTTTCAGAAGGATGTAAAATTTTGTGTAGAAAGATAGGAGATAATGTTATTGTAGGACCAAATTGCACTGTCTTTAAAAATATTCCCAATAACACGACTGTCTATTCGCCTCAATGCAAGTATTTATCCCATGATGACATTTAGAAGTGTTACAATAATATTATAAAAAATGGATATCAAAGAATTTATTGAGAAGTTCGCAGAACAGGTGGAAGTTGAGGATGTGAAAGCTTTAACCGCAGATACAAAGTTTCATGAATTAGATGAATGGAGTTCGCTTTCTGTTATGTTGCTTATTGCCTTTTTCGATGAAGAGTTTGAAAGGGAAATTAGTGGTCGTGACATAAAAAAATGTGAGACTATTCAGGATTTGTATAATCTTACAAAGGCTTAAGGATGTCCTTTCTATCATTCAAAGGTGTGGGTATTACGGCAATGGCCGGAGCAGTACCCGGTCATGTCATTGAAAACCTGAAGTACACGGAACATTTTCCTGAAGATCAGGTTAAAGATATTGTGGAAAAAGTGGGCATCTATGAGCGTCGCTTTGCCGATGCTGAAACATGCTCAAGTGATCTTTGTTTTGCTGCTGCACAGAAACTCCTTATAGATAATGACATAGACCGCTCTGAGATAGACTTACTGGTTTTTATCTCTCAAACTCCTGACTATCGAATGCCTGCCACAAGCATAACACTCCAGCATCGACTGGGACTTAGCAATAATTGTATAGCATTCGACATTAA
>Ga0256404_1008515_pt1 | contig 15355 bp, 11 predicted proteins | sample RumenRJG_01DNA_FD_185990 | JGI IMG/M metagenome (GOLD analysis project Ga0256404, IMG submission 185990) | Bovine rumen microbial communities from Lethbridge, Alberta, Canada - RJG_01 | ecosystem: Host-associated > Mammals > Digestive system > Stomach > Rumen | place: Canada: Alberta | collected...
TTACCTCTGCGCCGTACTTCTCACCGAAGAGAGCCATAGCTCCTGACTTCTTTGCCTCTTCAAGAGTCATGACATCTGTTCTTACAGAAAGCCCCTCACGGATCTTCTCATTTACGATATCCTCAACCTTCTTAAGTTCTTCCTTAGTCATAGCCTGGAAGTGTGAGAAGTCAAATCTGGTTCTGCCTGCATCCTGGAAAGAACCGGCCTGCTCTACATGAGTTCCGAGAACTTCACGGAGAGCCTTCTGAAGAAGGTGTGTTGCAGAGTGGTTTCTGCAGGTATCCATACGATTTGAAGCATCAACCTTAAGTGTAACTGTATCATTAAGCTTGATCATACCGCTCTTCATCACACCGATATGTGCGATCTTGTTTCCACCGATATGCTCTGTCTTTTTAACTTCAAATACTGCTGCGCCCTTGCCAAGCTTAGCTTCTTCCTTATCGGAGGTCTCACCGAGAACGATAACACCGGTATCACCTACCTGACCGCCCATGGTTCCATAGAAAGGAGTTGACTCAGTAATGATGGCACCCTCTTCACCGTCCGAAAGAGCCTCAACAACAGCTTCCTCTTCACCGAGAGAAACCATTGAAACCACCCTGCTATCCATCTCAAGTTTGTTGTAGCCATCGAAAGAGCAGCTGATCTCAGGATCAAGCTCATCATATACTGTTGCAGCGTGTCCGCTATACTCTGACATCTTACCGGACTCGAGTCTGTCCTTACGTCCCTGCTTCTTCTGCTTCTCCATGGCAGCCCTGAAGCCCTCTTCATCTACTGTGAAGCCCTTCTCCTCAAGAATCTCCTTGGTATTGTCAACAGGGAATCCGTATGTATCATAAAGCTTGAATGCGTCCTCACCCGAAAGCATCTTCTCGCCTGATGCAGACAGAGCCGCTTCCATCTCTTCAAGGATCTCCATACCCTGCTCATAGGTCTTCTCAAACTTCTCTTCCTCAGCCTTAACTACGCTGAGAATGAAGTCCTTCTTCTCATCCAGCTCAGGATAACCGTCCTTTGAGGTCTCGATAACTCTCTCAACAAGTGCAGGAAGGAATGAGCCCTTGATGCCAAGCTTTCTTCCGTGACGTACTGCACGACGGATGATACGGCGGAGCACATAGCCTCTTCCGTTATTTGAAGGCATGATACCGTCTGAGATCATGAAGGTCATGGAACGTGAATGATCTGTGATGATACGAACAGAAATGTCAGATTCATGCGTCTCAGGCTTGTCATATTCGATTCCACCTGCGATTTCGCAGATAAGGTCTCTAAGGCTCTTAAGTGTATCAACATCAAAGATAGATGCAACATCCTGAACAGCTACCGCAAGTCTCTCAAGACCCATACCTGTATCGATGTTCTTCTGTGCAAGATCTGTGTAATGGTTCTCGCCATCGTTGTTGAACTGGCTGAATACGATGTTCCATACTTCCATGAAACGGTCGCCTTCTCCACCCATTACATCCTCGGGACCATTGCCATACTTCTCTCCACGGTCATAGTAGATCTCTGAACATGGACCGCAGGGACCTGAACCATGCTCCCAGAAGTTATCTTCCTTTCCGAACTTATAAATGCGCTCGGCAGGAATGTGCATATCGTTAAGCCATATATCATAAGCTTCCTGGTCATCCACATAAACTGAAGGATAAAGTCTCTCGGGATCAAGACCGACTCTCTCCGTAAGGAACTCCCAGGCCCATGGAATAGCTTCTTTCTTAAAGTAATCACCAAACGAGAAGTTTCCGAGCATCTCGAAATATGTGCCATGACGGGCAGTCTTACCAACATTCTCAAGATCACCTGTACGGATACACTTCTGACAGGTTGTCACTCTGCGTCTCGGCGGAATCTCCTGTCCGGTAAACCATGGCTTCATAGGCGCCATGCCCGAATTTATAATAAGCAATGAATTGTCATTGTGTGGCACCAGCGAGAAACTGTTTAAGCGTAAGCATCCCTTCTCCTCAAAGAAGCTAAGGAACAGTTCACGTAATTCATTTACGCCTCTGTACTGCATTCTTGTTATCTCCTCGTTATTTCTAAACTATATTGCCGATTAGGCTGTTTTTCCGTATAAGTCCTTATCTTTGGGCAGACTTACACAGTTCGTTAACCCGTAAAATATACCACAGCGCATTTTAAGTTGCAAGATAGGACGTATATTCTTTGATAAGGTCTTTACAATGCTCCCGTGTCACCGTGATATACCTGTCAAGATAATCTATTCTTTCCTGAATGCTCACCTTATTATGCCCCACAGCCTTCATACACTCATGATTTCTGGATACCAGAAAGGTGTTTTCACCGTCAAAGAATGTTTTTTTCTCCCCCTCCGGCATCTTGGCCATTAAATCGTTCCCAAGAGCCTTCAGTTCATGGTCCCAGAGATCTGCCATCCTCTGGTAATTGTCTTTAAGGGATTCATCCTGTTCCAGCGTGGATATCCTTTCATAAAGAGTATCCAGCTCATCAAAATGGGAATTATATTTTTCCAAAAGCTCTTCTTCAGGCTCACTGATTTCTTCAATAGCCGTGAATATGAGCTGTTCTTCTTTTTCATGTGGAAGGGTCTCCGCTACAGATTCCATCTCGAAAGAATCAAGTCTGTCCTTAAGATATATTCTTAATCCCAAAGTAATAATGGTGCACACCAAAGTGAGCACCATTATCCCCCAAAGTGTTTTTTTAGAAATTCTATTGTGCATGTTTTATCATCTCATCCATTTGTCATAGAGATTCAGTATCTGGTCGGTGAACTTTGCAAGATCCTTGTTGGTTCCGCCGTAATTTGCCCTGACAGCCGTAAGAAGCTTATTGTAAGCAGACATAAGTCTGTCATACGCCGCGTCAGATATCTTTCTCCTTCCGGGTATGCCGCTGGAAGAATACTCCGCTTCCTTAACCACACGGACAGGCTGTCCCTCAAATTCCCACTTACCGTTTGCAAGGTTGAAAACAGATCCGGAATACGGACAGTCAACTTTATAACCAAGCTTTTCAAATATAAGTGAAGCCAATGTCTTCATGGCATCATCATCACCGTGAACGAGGAAAACTCTGTCCGGCCTGTTGAGATCATACGCAGATATCCAGTCTATAAGACCGTCCTGATCAGCGTGTGAAGACATCGCAGCCATTTGGGCGATCTCTGCCCTGACCACAATCTCCTCTCCAAATATCCTGACAGTCTTTGCACCGTCTACAAGCACGCGCCCCAGGGTTCCCTCAGCCTGATATCCCGCAAAAACTATTGTGGACTCAGGTCTCCAGAGGTTGTACTTGATATGGTGCCTGATACGACCGGCATCACACATTCCGGATGCGGAGATAATAACCTTTGGTGTCTCGTCATAATTGATGTATCTGGATTCCTCGGAAGTGATCAGGAGATTAAGTCCTTTAAAGGATATAGGATTTATACCCTTCATGACAAGCTCTCTTGTGGCATCATCATAGCAGTCCGAAAGATTCTGAGTAAACACATGAGTTGCTTCAACTGCCAGAGGGCTGTCTACATAAACAGGAAAATCCCCATGTCCCGTTACAAGCTTATCCTGCTTTATCTGCCTGAACAGGTACAGAAGCTCCTGTGTACGTCCAACCGCAAATGCAGGCATCACCACATTACCGCCCCTGTCCAGGGTTCTCTGGGTTATCTTTACAAGATCATCAATGTGATTAACGCTCTTATCATGGAACCTGTCTCCATAAGTGGATTCCATTACCACATAATCCGCATCATGAATGTATTGCGGGTCTCTGATAAGCGGTTTATCAAAATTACCCAGATCTCCGGAGAACACTATCTTCTTCGAAATTCCGTTTTCATTTATCAAAACCTCAATGGACGCAGATCCCAACAGATGTCCGGCATCTATAAACCGAATCTTAACTCCGTCCCCAAGCTCCACAACTTCATTGTAGTCAACACCGCGAAAATGCTCCAGTACTCCATTTACATCATTGAGATCATAGATCGGAGCCACTCTGTCAGCCCCTGCTCTCTGACCCTTACGATTTTTATACTCAGTCTCCTGCATCTGTATATGTGCCGAATCCCTGAGCATTATGTTAACCAGGTCTTCCGTTGCCCTTGTGGTAACTACCGTTCCGTTAAAGCCGTTCTTGTAAGCATATGGAACCATACCGGAATGGTCGATATGGGCATGTGTCAAAAGTATGTAATCAATATCAGAATATTTCACCGGCATGGGAGCATTCTCATAATGCTTGATCCCCTGCTGCATGCCGCAGTCAATCATGATCTTTAATCCTGCTGCATGAAGATAATGTAATGAACCGGTTACTTCATGATCTGCTCCGATAAAGTAAAGTTTCATAGTCACCTCCGGTCAAATCTGGAACGTCAACCAATTTAAAAGCGCTTTGTAAAGGGTTGACGATGCCGACATGTTTTCACAAAAAACCTGATACAACAAATAAAAAAGTCCTGTCGATATAACATTATTATACCAACAGAACTTTTTGAATTCCATGCTTCTATATTTGATTGTCGATAATTATTCCGAAAGATAAGCAGCCTTGACCTTGGGGTCATTCGCGAGCTCCTGAGCATTACCCTCAATGGTGATATTTCCGGTCTCAAGCACGTAAGCACGGTTAGCAATGGACAGGGCCTTGTTGGCATTCTGCTCTACCAGAAGCACCGTAACGCCTGAGTCGTGGATCTTCTCAATGATGTTGAAGATCTCATTTACATAGATAGGTGAAAGTCCCATGGAGGGCTCGTCCAGAACCATCATTTCAGGCTTACTCATAAGCGCTCTTCCCATGGCAAGCATCTGCTGCTCACCTCCGGAAAGCGTTCCGGCCATCTGGTTTCTGCGCTCCTCCAGTCTGGGGAAATGCTCATATACCGTTCTGAGAGTGGCTTCAATGCCCTCTTTATCCTTACGGGTGTAGGCTCCGAGCATCAGGTTCTGGTAAACCGAAAGAGTTGCAAAAACTCTTCTCCCCTCAGGAACATGGGCAAGCCCGTTAGCCACCAGCTGGTGTCCCGGTGTATGGATGATCTCTTTTCCATTATACATTACGCTTCCGGAACGGGCCGGTATAAGGCCTGTTATAGTTTGAAGTGTGGTGGTTTTTCCGGCTCCGTTTGCACCGATAAGAGTTACTATCTCACCTTTGTCAACATGGAAGGAAATGCCTTTAAGCGCATGGATCACACCGTAATATACGTTCAGATCCTTAACATCTAACATTATACTCATCAGTTTCCCTCCTTAATCACCAAGATATGCTTTTATAACTTCAGGATCATGCAGAACATCCTGAGTCAGTCCCTGCTTAAGTACCTGTCCGAAATTAAGAACTGTTAATCTGTCGCAGATACCGGAAACAAGCTTCATATCATGCTCTATCAGAAGGATCGTCATGTCGAATTTATCTCTTACGAGACGGATGGTATTCATAAGCTCTTCGGTTTCATTAGGATTCATGCCGGCTGCCGGCTCATCAAGGAGAAGCAGCTTTGGTTCTGTTGCAAGGGCTCTGGCGATTTCAAGCTTTCTCTGCTGACCATAAGGAAGATTTGAAGCCTTATAATCACAATATCCTTCAAGCTCGAAAACCTTCAGAAGCTCCAGAGCTCTCTCATCCATCTGTTTTTCCACTTTGCGGAACTTAGGTGTACGAAAAATTCCGTCAAGGGTTGAATAAGTATGGTTGTTATGAAGTCCCACCTTAACATTATCCAAAACGGATAGCTGAGAAAAAAGACGTATATTCTGGAAGGTTCTGGCTATGCCCTTCTTATTTATAGCCTCACAGTCGAGTCCGGTAATGTTGTCTCCATCCAGGGTTATCTGCCCGTTTGTAGGTTTATATACTCCGGTCAACAGGTTGAATACAGTGGTTTTTCCGGCACCGTTAGGTCCGATCAGTCCGTAAAGCTCGTTTTTTTCGATTTCAACATTAAACTTATCTACAGCTTTTAATCCGCCAAAGGAAATACCAAGACTGTCTACTTTAAGTAATGCAGCCATATCAATCCATCTCCTTTCCGCCCTTATTTTTACCATGTAATGCCAACATAATACGCTCACGGTACTGCATGAAAGCCGGTGCCGATGTAAACAGCATCATAAAAATAAGAACCACAGCATATATAAGCATTCGATAATCACTGAGGCCTCTCAACAGCTCCGGAAGGAGGGTCAGAACAACTGCCGCTATGACAGAACCCCGGATATTTCCGATTCCGCCCATTACCACAAATACAAGGATCATAATGGACTGATTATAACCAAAGTTCTTGGGAAGAGCCTGGAGGGAACTCAAATTATGTGCGTAAAGCACACCGCCAACTCCTGCGATAGCCGCAGAAATTGTAAATGCCAGAAGCTTATACTTTGTGATATTAAGTCCTACCGACTCGGCCGCTATTCTATTGTCTCTGATGGCCATTATGGCACGTCCCGTCCTTGAGTTTATGAGATTCAGGACAATGAATAAAGCAATAAGCAGTAATATAACACCTATTGTGAAATTTGAATTTTTGGGAGCACCGGTTATACCCTGTGCACCTTTGATGATGATGGTTCCGCCATCCATATTGAGGTGCATACTGTCCTCAAGAGAAAAATGAGGTCCCTTTGCATCCACGCCAAAATAAAGGGCATTAACCAGATTCTTTATGATCTCACCGAAAGCAAGTGTAACTATGGCAAGATAATCTCCCTTTAGTCTCAGAACCGGGATACCGATCAGGAATCCGAAAAATGCGGCAGAAACCGCACCTATAAGGATGGCAAAGAAAAAACGTATTCCTTCAGGCATCGAGGAGGACTTCATAAGCATTGACCAAGTTGCACTGGTAAAGGCTCCTATACACATAAATCCGGCATGACCGAGAGAAAGCTCTCCGGAGATACCTACCACCAGATTGAGACTCACCGCAAGTATGGAATAAATGCAGAGAGGAACCAGAAGTCCCTTCAGAAGGGAGGTGATGTTCCCGGTCTTCATCATTACCTCAACAACGATATACGCAGCGATCACCATACCGAAAGTGATCAGATTGCTGCGAAAGATTTTCTGTTTTTCAACATTAACTTTATCCATACTATCTCACACTTTCTCCATGATTTTCTTACCAAGTATACCTGTAGGCTTCACGAGAAGAACGATGATCAAAACAGAAAACACGATTGCATCCGAAAGCTTTGAAGATATATATGCCTTTGCAAGATTTTCCAAAACACCAAGTATTATTCCGCCGATGAATGCACCGGGGATAGAGCCGATGCCTCCCAGAACCGCAGCTACAAATGCCTTGATACCGGGCATTGCGCCTGTGGTCGGAGTAAGTGTGGGGTATGCGGAGCAAAGAAGAATACCGCCTATGGCAGCAAGCGCCGATCCTATGGCGAAGGTCATGGAAATAGTTCCGTTAACATCCACACCCATAAGGGTAGCTGCACCCTTATCCTCCGAAACAGCGAGCATAGCCTGACCGGCTTTTGTTTTATTGATAAAAGTCACGAGACCTGTAACTATGATGATACAGGTTACGATCGTAACGATAGTCTCTCCGGATATGGTAAGCTGTCCCCCTGCAAGTTTCACCGGTTTAAGCGGCACAAAGGAGCTGAAGCTCTTTGGGTTTGCAGAAAAGATAAGCTGAGCAAGGTTCTGAAGAAGGTAAGATACACCGATAGCTGTAATAAGCACGGATAATGAATTTGCCTGACGAAGAGGCTTATATGCAACCTTCTCAATGGTGATACCAAGTAATGTACAGACCGCCATGCTGAACAGCACTGCCACAGGTATAGGGAGTCCCATGGAATTAAGTGCTATAAAAGCCGTATATCCGCCCACCATCAGGATGTCACCATGTGCAAAATTCAGCATCTTGGCGATACCATATACCATGGTATATCCAAGAGCGATAATAGCATACACTGACCCAAGGCTCAGTCCGTTAAGAAGATATGAAATAAAACTCATCATCTTTGCCACCTCATCGTTCAAAATCATCATGTCTATTCATCGACATGTACCCGCGTAATAATAATCTCTTGCAAAAATATCATCACACATTTAAAGGGCTGCTTTTTTTAAAAGCAACCCTTTATGCTTAAAACCTATCAAGTTAGAATACCAGGAAGCTTCCCTGCTCCATATTTATCATTCAGCTGATACGTAAGCGCCGTCCTTGATAACTACTGCCTTAGGCTCCTTATCAACATCGCCCTTCTCATCCCAGGTCATTCCTGAACCTGTTATACCATCATATGAAAGGGTCTTCATCTGCTCTTCAATACCTGCACCGATGGCGTCAACTGACATATCCGGTGTAAGGTTTCCTGCTTCGATAGCAGCCTTGATGATATATGCCGCATCATAAGAATCTGCAGCAAACTGTATAGGTGTTCCGCCGAATGCCTCTTTATACTTTGTTACAAAGTTTACTGTTGCATCATCTGTTGCATCTGCAGCAAATGGTGTAAGAAGCATAAGTCCCTCAGCAAGTGATGTATCGAAATTCTCAACATCAAGGATTCCGTCCATACCGTCTACACCGAAGAAAATCGGCTTGTAACCCATTGTATCAGCCTGTGTAAGCACAAGAGCCGCTTCTGTATAATAGAAAGGAAGGAATGCCAGCTCTGCGCCTGATGCCTGCATCTTCTGAAGCTGTGTAGAGAAATCTGTCTTTGAATCTGCTGTAAACTGCTCTGTATCTACGATCTCGATTCCGTAATTCTGTGCCTCTGAAGCAAATGACTCATAGATTCCGCTTGAGTAAACATCTGATGAATCATAAAGGATAGCTACCTTTGTAGCAAGCTTGTTCTCTCCGATGTACTGTGCTGACTTGGCACCCTGTGCAGGATCCGAGAAGCATACTCTGTAAGCATTAGCTGTGTTTGTACAATCAACCGCTGAACCTGAAGGTGTAAGCATGAAGAGATTGTCATTAACTGCCTCAGCACCTACTGCGATGGTCGGAGCCGAAGTTGTAGGTCCGATAAGTGCCTGCATTCCCCAGTCTTTTAATGAGTTGTAAGCATTAACAGCCTTCTCCTGATCATGCTCATCATCAGCTGTCTGAAGCTCTACCTGATAGCCGTTGATTCCGCCGTTCTCGTTGATCTCATCTATAGCGATCTTTGCGCCATTGACAACTGCTGTTCCATACACTGCAGCACCGCCTGTAAGAGGTCCCTGTGAACCGAACTTCCACTTAAGGTCAGATGAAGCAGCATCGCCGCTGTCTCCGGAAGCTGCAGCCGCAGCCGCAGTAGTCTCAGCCGCCTTGTCTCCGGAAGCTGCCTTTGTTGTTTCTGTAGATGAAGACCCGCAGGCAACAAGGGAAGCTGCCATAGCACCTGCAAGTACAACGCTTAAAACTTTTTTCATTACTTTTCTCCTCCTAAGTTCTCTTTTCAGAGCCTTATCCCGGCTCTATCCGTACTGATCAGACATTCCCTACGTAACCCCATAAGTACTATATCTGATACTGAAAACCTTTATTTGATTATAAAAAACAGGCTATCGAAAGTCAATTGCTTTTATAACAATAAAGCAAATTAATTTTTCTTTCGATAACCTGTGGTTATGCACGATATAAGTTATAGCTTGAACCCGTTACATGGTTTTTCTATATCAGTTTCTACTACCGAAGAGGATGACACCTACGAAAAAAGAATTCCGGATCAACGTTCAAAAAGCCTCCGGTTTTCCTTATTTATCAAAACAGAGCCCCTGATTCTCCAGTCTTCTGTCTCTCATCATGAGATCCTCCACAGCTTTTTCCGGAGACTTGTTTTCAAACAGCACCTGATTGATCTCACTCACTATAGGCATAGTCACATTATATTTTTCAGCAAGCTGTAAAGCTGCCCTGGATGCATATACACCCTCGACAACCTGTCCCACTTCCTTCATGGCCTCCTTATAGGATTTTCCCTGACCTATAAGTATTCCGGCTCTTCGGTTTCTGGAATGCATGGAGGCACAGGTGACTATCAGATCACCTATTCCGCTGAGTCCCTGGAAGGTTTCTATGTCACATCCCATTTTTACACCCAGTCTTGTGATCTCGGCAATGCCTCTCGTGATAAGAGCCGCCTTGCTGTTGTCTCCGTAACCGAGACCGTCCGCTATTCCAGAAGCGAGAGCTACAACATTCTTGAGAGCGCCTCCGATTTCGATACCCTTTATGTCCGGATTAATGTAAACCCTGAAGCAGTCACACATGAAAGTATCCTGGATAAATCTGGCAGTTTTTTCGGTTCTTGCTCCTGTAACTATGGTTGTGGGAATAAATCTTGACACCTCTTCCGCATGGCTCGGTCCCGACAGCACCGCCACATCCGCCTGGGGTATTTCTTCCTCTATGATATCAGTCATGGTCTTTAAGGAATCAGCTTCAATGCCTTTTGCAACAGACACTATAACCTGACCCTGACGTATGTAGCCGGACATCTTCTTCGAAGTTTCCCTGATATATATGGAAGGAACAGCAAGAACTATCATGTCTCTGTCCTGTAACGCCTGCTGCATATCAGAGGTAACCTTCAACCCTTCAGGCAATACCGCATCAGGAAGGTTTTTATGTTTTCTGCTCACCTCCATTGTCTCAGCATTCTCCTGAGATCTGGTCCAGAGAACTGTCTCATGGTTGTTGTGAGTCAAAAGAATTGCCAAAGCAGTGCCCCAGGTGCCGGCACCTATTACCGCTGTCTTCATAAATATTTCCCCTTTAATTAAATGATGGCGGGAATCGCCATAATATGGTGCAGGTCAATAACCCTTACACATTTATGAGCTCTCCTGCCATTGTGTCACTTTTTAAAATGAAATTTACTTTCTGTACCCTTCATAAGGCGGTCAATATTGCTTCGATGCTGCCATATAGCAAGTGCAGACATAACAAAGGTAATGCCGCATACCAAAGGATATATCTCTGATGAAAACCTGAGTAAACCCATGCGTCCAAACAATGCTGTTAATATAAAAAACATTGCTGACGCTGTAATTGACCCAACACTTACATATCCGGTAACGGTTACTACCAGGATAAATATCAGAATAAGTACTATTCCCAGCTTCCAGTCAAAAGCCATGATAAGTCCCCATGAAGTAGCTATTCCTTTTCCTCCCTTCAATTTCGGAATAAAAGGAAAGTCATGACCCAGCACAGCTCCGGCTCCGGTAAGCAGCGTTATAAGCGCGCTTTCGTCAAAGGTCGCAGGCTTCCATAACATATTAAGGAAAAGAATTGGTATTATGGCCTTAGCCATATCCATAAGAAGTACAGTTGCTCCGGCTTTTTTTCCAAATGTTCTGGAAATGTTGGTGGTTCCGGGGTTTCCGGATCCAACCTTGAATATATTAACTCCATGAGCTTTTGCGTAAAGATATCCGCTGGGGATATTACCAAAGAGATACCCTACAACTATAGCAATCACAATGTGTTTGAGATCCATCATTCTTCTTCCCCGCCTTTTCTTTCACGGATCAGGAACTTGAGCGGGGTTCCCTTGAACCCGAAGGCATCTCTGATCTGATTCTCGATATATCTTGTGTAGGAAAAATGCATAAGCTGAACATCATTTACAAAAATAACGAATGTAGGCGGTTCTACCGCTGTCTGTGTCATGTAGAACAGCTTAAGTCTCTTACCCTTGTCACTTGGCGGCTGCTTCATGGCAGTCGCACGGGTCATGATCTCATTGAGAACACCGGTACGGATACGCATGGTCTGGTTCTCTCTCACCTGATCCACCAGGTCGAAGATTTTATTCAACCTCTGACCTGTTTCAGCCGAAATGAACAGATACTCCGCATATGGCATGTAGGCAAACTTTTCCTTCAGCTTTGCGGTAAACTCATTGATGGTCTTATCGGTTTTATCCTGGATAGCATCCCATTTATTGACACAGATAATAACACCCTTACCGGATTCATGAGCAATACCGGCGATGGTGGCATCCCCTTCTGTTATTCCCTGGGTAGCATCAATAAGCACAAGACAGATGTCAGCTCTGTCTACAGCCGACACTGTACGGATGACTGAGTATCTTTCTATATCATCTGTAACCTTTCCTTTACGACGAAGTCCTGCGGTATCGATAAAGGTATACTCTTTTCCGTTATGTACGATCTTTGTATCTATGGCATCTCTCGTGGTTCCGGCAATATCGGAAACTATAACTCTGTTCTGTCCCAAAAGCTTGTTGACCACAGAGCTCTTTCCTACATTCGGTTTTCCGATCAATGCAACCTTTATGGAATCATCCTCTTCCGCATCCCCTGTTTTGGCAGGGAAATTTTTGACAACTTCATCCAGAAGGTCTCCCACTCCCATCTGGTTGGCTGAGGATATGCCGAAGGGATCACCGAGTCCCAGGTTGTAGAACTCATAGATATCGTCACCATACTTTTTAAAGCTGTCGACCTTGTTGACGCAGAGAACTATGGGTTTTCCGGATTTACGGAGCATGTCTGCAACCTCATAGTCGGCATCCACGAGACCTGTTCTTACGTCTGTCACAAATATGATCACGTCTGCCGTATCTATGGCGAGCTGCGCCTGGGATCTCATCTGCGACAGAATGATATCCTTACTGTCAGGTTCGATTCCTCCGGTATCAACCAATGTAAATTTATAGTTAAGCCATTCCGCATCAGCATAAATCCTGTCTCTTGTGACACCCGGGGTATCTTTTACGATAGAGATCTGCTTTCCTGCGATCAGATTGAACAATGTTGACTTTCCTACATTAGGGCGGCCAACCACTGCCACTATTATTTTTCTCATTAAAACCACCTATCCTGAAAAATAGACATAAATTAACTTATACATCTTATCACGCAAAGGGGTGATTCGGCAAGAAGGTAGCGAAAACCGGAAAGAAAATGGCTGACCGGCCAGAAAATGCAAGGGACGGGTGACGGCCCACGGGATTGAAAGTACATCCGGCACATTCATGTTCGCCCCGACTGCACTGACGTGCATTCGGTTCGTACATGAATGTACCGTCTGTTCTTTCAACCCGCAAGCCTAGCCACCCATCCCTTGCATTTTCTTACATGTTCTATTTATTTACACGGGTAACAAGTTCAGCTAGGTCCTGGATAAACCAGAACCTTGACCGAACTGTTACCCCCGACTGCCGGAACAGTCCTTATGATTTTCATTGCTGTTAATTGAAGTAGTTTTGAAGTTCCTCTGTTATTCTATTTTCCTCATCAGTGGCTGCAACAAGGTTTGGAGCGCTGACTGAGATGTAGGCTTTGACCTTGGGTTCTGTGCCGGAGGGGCGTACTACCAGGGAGCAGTTGTCCTGAAGAAGGAATTTAAGGACGTCGGACTTCGGCAGTCCGTCAAGACCGGTGGAATAATCAAGGAGCTTCTCGATTTTCTTTCCGGCGAAGGAAACAAGCTCTTTACTGTTATAGGCATCTCGGAAATGCTTCATGATTGCCTGCATTTTGGCGAAACCGGCTGAACCCTCGAACTCGTAGCTGTGAAGTGTGTTCAGGGCAAATCCGTACTTTTCGTAGAGTTCATTAAGCTTATCCAAAAGACCGATGCCTTTTGATCTGTAGTAAGCAAACATCTCACAGATCATGAAGGCAGCATCAACCGCGTCCTTATCTCTCACATAGGATCCGGTAAGATATCCATAGCTCTCCTCAAAACCGAAAATGTATCTGTTTTCTTCGCCTTTTGCCTCAAGATTTCCTATCTGTTCGCCGATGAATTTAAAACCTGTAAGTACATCAATGGTCTTTACTCCGTAATCTTCTGCGATACGCTCAGCCATGTCAATGGTAACTATGGTTTTTACCATCAAAGGATTCTCAGGCATGGTTCCTGCCTTTACTCTCTGGCTGCATATAAAGTCAAGCAACAGCATTCCGGTTTCATTTCCGGAAAGGAGTACATATTCTCCCTTGTCATTTCTGACTGCGATACCGCAGCGGTCGCAGTCGGGATCTGTTGCAAGGAGAAGGTCAGCCTGATTACGGGCGGCATACTCCATACCGAGGGCCATGGCTTCTTTGATCTCTGGATTTGGGTAAGGACAGGTAGGGAAATTACCATCAGGCATTTCCTGTTCCTTTACAACTGTGATGTTTGTAAAGCCGGTTTCCGTAAGGGCTCTTGTTACGGGTTTAAGACCTGCACCGTTTAATGGCGAATAAACTATGGCAAGATCTCCGTTTACCTTATCTTCCTCCGTAAGTACCGACTGGCTCTTAACTGCTTCTATGAATTTGGTATAAACTTCATCGCTTATGTAGCTGATCTTTCCTGCTTCCATAGCTTCCCTGAAGTCAGCATTTTTGACATCACGGAAGATATCCAGTTTCTCTATTTCTGTCAGAATCTGTTCAGCAGCTTCTGTAGTGATCTGGCATCCATCAGCACCATAAACCTTATATCCGTTATATTTTGAAGGATTGTGACTTGCGGTCACCATGATTCCGGCAGCACACTGAAGCTCGCGAACCGCAAAGCTGAGGCACGGTGTAGGCATGATATCTTTATAAAAATATACCCTGATATCATTGGCAGCAAAAACTCCTGCCGCTATTTCGGCAAATATATCTGACTTGATACGGGAATCTCTGCTGATGGCGATCTTGCGATCCTCTGGCTTGAAGTTCTTAATCACATAATCCGCAAGACCCTGTGATGCCTTGGCAACGGTATAAATGTTCATGCGGTTTGTTCCGGCACCGATAACTCCGCGAAGTCCCCCTGTACCAAATGCAAGATCACGGTAAAAAGCATCCTCTATTTTACTGTCGTCTCCTGCCATAGCGCTGAGTTCAGCCATTACATCCTTATCGGCAACAGCTTTCTCACACCAGAGTTTATATTGATCTATATAATTCATAGCCACACATCTCCTTATGTATCAATTTTAGGTTTATATACCCAAATATCTTTCATTGCTAAATAGTATCACAGAAAAAAGATTACTCCAACCATGTTATCACGTTAAACCATTGGGAACGGTTTTCTCCGGTGAGCCATTGAGGACGGTTCTCGCCGACGGGAACCGTCCTCAATGGCTCGTCACGTTGACTGATGCATATAAAAAGAAGCCGGCTTTCGCCGGCTTCTTTTAAACTCTCTTTATATAATTTTAGTTATTGTAAAGATCGTTCAGCTTCTTAAGGTGTGCATATCTAGCCTCTGACTCAGCCTGGTTCTGCTCATCGAGTGCCTTAGCTCTCTCAGGGTTCTTGAGACCAAGTGAAAGGTAACGAACCTCTCCCTTAAGGAAGTCCTGATATCCTGTGAAATCCGGCTCCTTAGAGTCAAGAGTGAACTTCTTGTCACCCCGTT
>Ga0256404_1008516_pt1 | contig 15353 bp, 14 predicted proteins | sample RumenRJG_01DNA_FD_185990 | JGI IMG/M metagenome (GOLD analysis project Ga0256404, IMG submission 185990) | Bovine rumen microbial communities from Lethbridge, Alberta, Canada - RJG_01 | ecosystem: Host-associated > Mammals > Digestive system > Stomach > Rumen | place: Canada: Alberta | collected...
CCCCCTCCCTTTGTAGGTAGGGGATAGGGGTGGGCCTTCTTTGTTGAACGCAAAAAAGGCCGCACCCAAACGGATGCGGCCTTTATTTTCTGACATCTAGCGGTTTATTTTATCGTAACCTCTACTGGCGCCTCACGCACTGCGATCAACACGATATAATAAGGTGAGGCAGCTGCGTTGGGATAGGGTTGGATCTTGTAAGGGCATCGCTTTCCCTGAATGTCGTCAAGACGCGATATGGTGCAGAGGCCCGGGATGTCGATGGTCTCTACTCTGCCGTATCGATAAGCGACCGTACCAACCTTCTTTCCGTTGGCTATGATGGACGTGTTTTCCGGTGATAACCTCAGGTCGCCGATCACGGTGTCGCTTGCTCTAGACATCACTTCCATGCCGCCCAAGGTATAGGCGCTCTTGTCGACCGAATAGAGGGTGTCCAGATTCTGTGAGGCGAGAGAGAAGGATCGTTTGTTGAGTAGGGGGAAGGTGTCGGAATCTTCTCCATTGTTGCAGGCAACAAACATACTGATTGCCAGCGTTGCGATAACCGTTAGAAATAAATGTCTTTTCATCTTTTTGAATGTTGTATATCGTTATTCTTCTTTGATTTCTTTGGCATGGTTCCATCCAAAGGCAGCTTTGTAGGCAGCCGCAGTGCCTTGGGGAACCCAAAGCGTGGTTATGCCCGAGATGCGAAAACGAGACAGCGTGGGTGGGGTGGTCCACTTTACATGGATATTCTCAGCCGCTACATTACCAAGAATGCCATCCTTCTCAACCACCTCCAACGACGATGGGAAGGAGATGCTGTTGAGCCGCGAACCCGTGTTGAGCGCCAAGGCGCCAATTGACTTCAAGACCGAATTGTCCGGAATGCGAATGTCTTTCATATTCAGGCAATTGAAAAAGGCATAGCTTCCAATGCTGGTCACGCTCGCCGGCAGGTCTATATAGGACAGATTCTCGCACATCCTGAAAGCATCGGCGCCAATCTCCGTAAGATTCCTCGGCAGGACTATGCTGTCGAGCTTGCATCCCGTAACAAAGAAAGCACCTTTGCCCAAGGCGTTATGCGTCTGCACGTAATTGTCGTCAAAGTCTTCAATACACTCCTCAACAGCTGTGTCTCCATCCTCAACGAGTTCGCAGTCGCCCATATCCAGTTTACGCAAGTTCATGGTGGATGCTGTACTGATCTCCGCTGTTCCACCATTCGCATCGCGGTAGGTGACATACGACCTTACGCTTCGCCTTAGCAGAAGACGCAGCGTGCGCATGTCGGCCGTGTTGAGTTGGCCCGAGAGCTTCAGTTCTTTGAGGTTGCTCCACGCTGCCGTATTGCCGCCCATGAGGATAGGCAGTTGCCCGGGCTGACTGACGTTGATGGTCTCGGAGAAATGAAAGTTGCGCGGCCATTGGTGCAGCGTTACCTTCACGGGTTCGCCCTCGTTGCCCTTGATGTCGGTATAGGTAAAAGTGAGTGTAGAGGCGCGGCCCAAACCTTTGTTCTCATCCACATTGAGGACGTAGACCAATTCGTAAAATCCTTTATGGTTTTCTCTTGACCCTCCTATGATGTCCTTACGCTCCACCTTCACCCAGGGCATATCCGCTGTCAGTTGTGGGGCGTCGCTCAAGGAGGAATATGCCTTGATAAAGACGTAGGCCTCGCCGCCTTCTGCCACAACGTCGACGTGGGAAGTCTCAGCCACGACCTTCAGTTTCACGGTGTCGGGCTCCTCGGTGGGCTTGTCCGGGATGTCTACCGTATTTTCACTGTCTTTGCAGGAAGAGAGGGGCAGCAGACAGAGAAGCATGGTTGACAGACTTACTGCCGTACATACTGTTTTCAATAAATGACAATGTTTCATATTATGTTATTTTCCTTTCGTTATACTTACGTTAAGCGTCTGATTGATCAGACTGATGATTTCGTCGAGGCTGTCGGCATCGTAGTCGGCAGTGAGCCGCTTGCTGGTATCGGAGGCTGTGAGCCGCACGTGGTAGTAGCTGCTGAGCGTGGCTAGAACGTCGGACAGCGGCGCATCCCTGAAGTGGAACTCGTGTGTGGCCCAAGCCGTGGTGTTCACGTCAGTGTGACTGTCCTGTTGCGGTTTGCTGTCGCCTTTGCCCAGCACGGCCGACATTCCCGCCTTGAGCGCGAGGGCCGCGGTGCCGGGTTGATTGGAACCGAAGCTGGCGGCACCCTCAACCACAGTGAGGCGTGTCTCAAAGCCATTCTCTTCCACCTGCAATCGCGTACCGATGTCGCGGATAGTGTAGTGGTCGCTGCTGATGGTGAAGGGATTACGGCTGTCGTGATGGATGTCGAGGAATACTTTACCCGAGAGCGTCACGTGGCGGCAGTCGTCGGCGGAGTAGCTCAGCGAGGCATGCGGAGCCAGCGTCACCACCGTGCCGTCCTGAAGATGATAGACCTGCTGCACGGCCTGGGCCGTCAGCGTGACGGTGGAAGGACTGAGCAGGGCATAGACGCTGAGGCCAACCACGATGAGCACCGAGGCTGCAATGGCTGTCCAGCGCAGATAGTGCCTTGACCCAGCGGGCTGCACGCCGACACGCGAGCGCACCTTGCGGAGTGCCCTGCGCGTGTCGAGCCGCCCTTCTTTGTAATAATGGATGACATATTTCATAAGCAGAAGAATTTATTCAAACACATGTTGCACAATCTTACTCTTAGCCGAGGCGTATCCGGCAGCCATACCGATGCCGCCCCGCACATTGCCCACGTTGGGCGTGATGTTTGACAGTCCGGCTTTGGCCAGGTCGCTCTTGTCGATGCTGCCAATGGAGTTGACGAAATGGTAAAACTCCGGCGTGATGTGGTAGAGTTCGACGTAGTAGAAGGGGCTGAAGAAATGCCAGCCGTTATCATAGCCGTCGCGATTGAGATTCAGACGCAGCGTGTAGGTCTTGTCGTTGAAGTCGTCATCGGTGAAGACGTAGAAGTATTCGTAAGCGTTGTCGTCGTAGCCGAAGTCGTAGTCGATGCTGTTGAGCTGTCTCAATACCGGGTCGCTCTCGGTATGCACCTCGCAGACCGACGCTGTGGTGTCGACAGCTTCTTCATCGGCACTGGGCTGAAGGCTGGTGCTTCCGTTGGCATATATGAACCGAAGCGCTTTCACCTGCACGGCATAGTAGTCCTTCGTCTCGGCGGGATCCTTGAACGAGGCCGACAGCTGGAGGTAGTGCTCCGTCTCTTCCCAGTAGTCGGAGTAGACGTTCACCTCCTTGGTCGTCACGTCGGTGATGGGTATGGGCTCGAGAATCGTTGTCTCAGCCGATACGGCCGGCAGTCCGTCAGCCTCAGCCTCGATATTGATGCGGTCGCCCACGGTCTGCCGTGCCACAGCCTTATAGAGACCGTTGCCTTCGGAGATAATGGTGGCGGGATGACCGTTGACCGTATAGGAGATGCGTGCGCCGTCGACCTCACTCACCTTGCCCTGTTGGTTGACGGGCAGGCTGCGCGTGAGCATGATGGTGGTGGTGTCGCCGACGGTGGGCATGCAGTAAAGGATGAGTTTCGGCTCACTCTTCACTTTGTTGATGTCAAACTCATCGCGGCAGCCAGTCAGCGTGACTGCCATTAGCAGCAGATATAATATGGTATAGCTATGTCTCATTGCTAAAACTCTTAATAAATCATTTTAGAAGCTCAAGAACTCAAGAACTCATAAACTTAAGAACTCAACTTAAAAACTCAAGAACTCAACTTAAAAACTCAAGAACTCAACTTAAAAACTCAAGAACTCAGAAACTCCTCAGAACTTAAACGTATAACTGAACGATGGCACGATAGGAATGTATCCTTTCGGCTTGGCACGTATGGCGCCACGGTCGGAATCGTACTTCAAGTCAATCCACATCGTGTTGAGGTGGCAGTAGGCGTTGTAGATGCTCCAGTTCCATATGCGCTCGTGGCCATGCTTCGTGCGGTGGTGCACATCCACGCCGATGTCGAGACGATGGTAGGCCGGAGCGCTCACGTTGTTGGGCTTGGCGTAGAGGAAGTCGAGCGAACCGCCTTGTCCCAAATCGGGGAAATTGACATACTGCGTGGGCAGGGTCAGTCGGTTGCCGCTGTGATACATCCATTCCGCATAGAGACAGGAGCCCTTGCCGTAATGGTAGCGTACGGACACGTTGGCTTTGTGGCGGTTGTCGAACTTATCGTAGAACCAGTCGGGATAATAGTTGTCGAACTTCCGCTTGTTCCACGAAAGTGTATACGAGGCGTCCAATTGCAGGCGGTGGGCCGCATAGTGGGCATCGAGCTCCAAACCGTAGAAGCGGCCGTGGCCCTCGGCGACCTTCGTGTCCCAACTGTCGGCAGGCGGTTGCAGACCGAGCCAGTTGGTGTATTGCAGCAGGTGCGACGACCACTTGTAGTAGCCCTCGAGCGACAGCAGCCAGTGCCTGTTAGGCTGCCAGTAGGCGCCGGCGGCCCACTGATGGCTGTGCATGGGATGTAGTCGGCGAGTTGTGGGCACCCAGTAGTCGCTCGGCAGGTCGATGTAGGCGTTGGAAATCTTGTGCATGAACTGCGTCATCGTGGTGTAGCTGGCCTTGAGCGAGAGACGTGGGCTTACCTGATATTTGACGGCGGCACGCGGGTCTACAGTAGTGAAGGTCTTGCCCTGGATGTGGAACAGGGCCATGTTGACGCCGCCATTCAGACTCCATCGGTTGTTAAGCGTCATCTCGTCCTCGGCATAGACGTTCCATTCGGTGGCGGAAAGGCGGCTCGCGGCACGGTTCTGCAGGGTGTCACCCTGCTCGTTGTCAGCATTGATGTTGATCTGGTTGCTCGTCTGCGGACGAAAGTAATGGTAGGTGAAGTCGTGGCCGAAGCGCAGATGGTGGTGGGGTGAGGGCCGATAGTCGAACGAGGTGCGGTAGCCTATGTCGTTGATGGTGGAGTGGTGGCTGTGCTCATTATATTCGTGCGACGTTATCTCGCTGTCCATCCCAGAGTTGTAGTCATCCTTCGACAGCAACTTCGAGAGACTGTAAGTATAGACACCGCTGACATGGGCAAAGAACTTTGGTGAGACGATGTAGGTCCAGTCGAGCGAGGTGTTGAAGTTGCCCCAGTTGAAGCGGTTCTTCGTCACTTCGCGGTAGTCCAATTCGCCACCATTGTCGTCGTCTTTGGTAGTGAGTTTGTCCTGCCCCCAATAGGTACTCAGGCTCAGTCGCGAGTGCTTGCTGAACAGATGGGTCACCTTGGCGTTGAAGTCGTGGAAGAAGTAGTTGATGTTCACCTTGTCGTCTTCGGGCTTGGCGTTATGGTTGACGATGGCGAAGATGGGCCGCGTGACGAGGTCGAGCCACGAGCGGCGCAAGGCGATGTTGAAACTCGTCTTGCCCTTCTGCAGCGGGCCCTCGAACTGGATGCCGCCGTCGAGCAAGCCGAGGCGCACGGAACCATGCACCTGTTGCATGTCGCCGTCGTTGGTGCGCACGTCAACGACGCTCGACAATCGTCCGCCGTAGCGTGCGGGGAAGCCGCTCTTGTAGAAGTCGACATTCTTCACCACGTCAGCATTGAAGGAGGAGAACAGGCCCATGGTGTGGTTAATCTGGTAGAGCGGCGTACCGTCGAGCAAGAAGAGGTTCTCGTCGTTGTTGCCGCCATGCACATAGAGACCGCTGGCGAGCTCCACGCCCTCGGCCACACCGCTGACGCGCTGCAGCGTCTTCACCACATCGGGCGAGGAGAGCAGGGCGTAGCCGGTCTTGATGTCGCTCTGCGAGAATGAGCGGCGGCCGGTCTGCGTGGAGAGCAGCGGCGAGTTGAGGTCGCCCACAACGAGCACGTCGGGCAGACGGTTGTCCTCATCGAGCACGACGTCCTGCCGCAGGTTGGCTTGCAGACGGGCCTTGAGTTTCTTTTCGCCATAGCCGAGGTAGCTATATTTCACGAGATGGTCGCCCTCGGGCAGGGTGAGCGAGTAGAAACCGTAGGCATTGGTTGTCGTGCCCAGTCCGCTGGTCTCATCCCACACGGTCACGTTGATGAGCGTCTCACCGCCTGTGTCGCGCACGTAGCCGCTCAGCGTATGGCGTGCGGCAGGTGGTACGGCCTTGGCGGGACGAGGCGCATCCTTGTGGCGCGTGGGGGGCTTACTCAGAATGACATACTTCCCGCTCACTTTGTAGCTGATGCCTGTGCCCTCAAAGAGGGTGCTGAGCGCCTTGTCGAGCGGCAGTCCCTTGAGCGAAGGTCCGCGGTAGGCGCGGTCAACGGGCAGTGAGGCGTCGAAGGTGAAGTTCACCTTCTTGGTCTTGTGCAGCCATTCCATCTGCTGTCGGATGGTGGTCTCGCCGCCTTTACTGCCAGCCAACGCGGGCATCACGATGAAGAGCACGATTATAAAGGTATAAAAACGAAGCTGTTTCACTGTTCTATACTGTATTTAAAACGCCCAACCGAAACTGACGTAGGGCACCAACATGATGTCGCCTCTCTTCGTACTTGACTCATCTGACCACAACCAGCCTTTTGTCACATTGATCATCGGCGTGATGCCACAGCGGAACTGGAAGCCGTGCAAGGCAACGTGGCGATAGCCTATGTTCAAATAGACGAGGTCGCGCACCCATGTTTTATGAACTTGATAAGCCAGCGGCTCATCACTGTTGTCTTCGGGGAAATGGTAGTAATGACCATTAAACTTTATCAGTAAGAGCTTGTTGCCGAGTCCCAGTTCCAGATGATTGCGGCGCCCGCCGATGAGATAGTTCACTTCTGTCGAGAGTCCTATGAAGTGTTCTTTCTTAGTATCGGTATTGAGAAATTCTTCGCTGTCGTAGGACCAGCTTGCTCCGGCACGGAAGCCCCAGCGTGAGGTCTTGCCGAGTCGCTGGTCGTAGTTGACTCCCACGAAGTCTGATGGGCCACCGATTTCAATGTAGGCGCTGTGGCGCGGCATCACGTAAGTGGAGTCGGCTTTCTTTGCTGAAGATGGCGTGGCGAACAGTATTACTGACAGCAATGCCGACACCAGCGTCATGCGTTTCATTTGTTTCTTTTCCATTATCGGTTTATATTACTTTCACTCATAAGACGCAACGTGAAAGCAATCCCCCCATGCAAATAAAGAAAAAAAATAGAGCCCCACTCCCTCAGCCAGGCCATAAAGGCATACGACAAAGAAACTACACTAGTAAATAATTAGCTAAGGAATCAATATGTCTTTTGATGATCGTCTTATAAGCCTCTTTCTGAGTATCAGTTATAAAAGAAGCATCAATACATTTATTCCACTTGTCGAAAAGTCCAGCGAAACGTTTCATAATACGTTCGATAACTTTTCCCTGCACGCCCGTAGCCTCCATTGCTTGTGCAAGGTCCATAGGAAGTATTTTCTTTTGAAATCCGTTTACAGGTAAGGCTAGTTCATCGGTGTCCTCTGGCATTACAAGTTTTGTAGATACCTGATCATAGGCAGGCGCAAGACTGTAGGTGCCGCTTCCGTCACCAATAAGTGAGAAGTTCTTTAAGTGCATGTCAGCGTTACCAACAATCCATGAGAAAATGACCTGCTCCCAATAGTTGACAATATCAAGTCTTGGGGCTGACGAATACTTTTTTATTATCGTGGTTATCATTTCATGGCTACCTTGATATTTCTGTTCTGTCAACTTACCCGACAATTGACAGATATCTTCCATAGGGAGCTTGCGACCATCGGAAGTGCGATCTATCCTTCGTGTGATGTAATTCAGCTCACCGTCTTTAAAACGTATGAGCGAATGTGGAACGGTAGCGATGCCCGCTATATCGGCAAGATGCATCGTAAGATCCTCCACTTCGGGAAGATGCTCAAACTGTTCCGTCTGTGGCTTCAGAATATATTTTCCTCCCATAACTCCAACGATGGTAAGGCGTTGTGGGCGCCCTGTATTGTCATGTTCTATGTCCATGGACAGTTTTGCCTGAATACCAGTTACGGTAGTGTGGCTACTGACAACAATCGTAGCAAGTTCGTTCAAGTTCTTACGGGTATATGGCAAAACAGGAGCCTCATTTATTCCAAAGAATTTCTTAGCACAATGTGAATGGAAATCCTTTTCTCCTTCCATCAATGGTTTATAGCAGAAAAGACATCTGTGCATTATCGTTTCTCCTCGATTAATGGTTCTACACTTACATTGCCAATACAGTCGCGACAGCATGTGAGCAACAACCCCATACGGTCCCGACGGTTTATCTTCCAGTTACGCTCTGCAATATTTAACATCCAGCCTTCTGGGATAAGCCCGTCAAAGAACGAAAAAAGTACGTTGCTGTGATAAGGTTTATCGCTCAGTGGCAATGTTAGACTTACAGGCTGCACACCGTCCATGGAAAGATAATCCGTGGAATATTTGAATGTATAACCGGTCTCATCCTCTATAATCAGGCCGGCTTCTGTCCCATTGCAATAAATCTTTCCCTGTCTCATGGCTCATCAGTTGTTATTGGAGCTGGTATCATCTCATAATTGAAAAGTGCGAGCACCTGGTTAACCTTATCAAGCCTTACCGTAGTTTTTCCCTGCTCAAGTTCACGAACAAAACGAAGACCTACCCCAGACTTGAATGCTAATTCTTCTTGCGTAAGATTATATTTCTTACGCAAAGCCTTTACTTCCAATGAAAGTTTGCTCAGTGCCATAGATATATCATTTATACCTTATCGGGTGCAAAGATAACAAATATCCTTTGTTTTTCCAAAAAATAGCCCCGAAAAGGTATAATTGGATTTTATCATCCTTCCTCTGATCGGCCTCATCCTTATTAGTGGCGCGACAGGTGATTTTTGGATGATATGGCTTACACTCAAGGAAGATCCCAAAGCTTTGTTCTTAGACCATCCCTCCGTAGCTGGCTTCTTTGTCATCGATAATCCTTAAAAAACGCAAGCCCAACCAAATTTGCGAACGAGATCCTGAAGGAGACTTCTATCCTTTGCAGGTATGGTGACAGAGAACGTCTCAAGGCCATGGTCACGATTAGCGATCTCTGTCGTGTCGAGGTCGTACTGATTCTGCAGATTCATCCAAATCTCAGCAGGTATACCCAATGCCTTTTCCAATGCAATGGCAACATTTTTCGATACAGCTCGTTTTCCATTGATCGTCTCACTCAGCACGGACGGCTTGATTCCTGTCTGTGCCGAGAGCTGTTTCTGCGTCATGCCACGCTCCTTGAGTTCGTCCCTTAACATCTCTCCAGGATGTGTGGCTACGAATGGGGTTAAATCTTTATTACTCATAGTGCTTGGATATTTCAAAAATCAATGCGTTTACTACGATACCATCAGGAGAACTGTAAAAGAATAGCCTGTACTGTGGTGTTATCCATACAACGTCAACACCATTGAGGTTTCCTTCTTTCTTCTCGTAATGGAGAGACTTAATTAAGAATAAATCCTCTATCCGCCTGGCAGATTTCAAGATATTGACCACTTTAGCATATCTCTTGACTACGTCTAGAGATAGCTTATTGTATTTGTGGTCTTTTGTCTTTCCTCTGGTGTAGAGTTCTTCCAAAGACTTGTCTTCAAAGTCTATATCCATGACGGATATTGTTATTCATTTGCAAAGATAATGAAGTTTATTGAGAATATTAGCAAATTTGCGAATTATTTTCCTTCAAACCCTCAAGAACTATTATCTTCAGAATCGAGAAGCAAGTGTACAGAATCAGAATGTCTTAATTCTATTTGCAGCCATACTTCTCCCTCCCCATTTGGGGAGGGCTCTCGGCCAAAGCCAAGAGGGGTAGGTTAATCCTTCTTATGGAACCCCACACCCGACTTCGTCACAACATAGATATTGCCGTTCTTATCGCACCCTACACTTCCTTTCAGATGAAAGGAGCTTTCTATCTTGCGCGTTTTCGGGTCTACGATGATGAAGGTGTTGACCTGATTGATGTCATTGTTGGTGGAGTAGACATTGTTTCCGTCAGAGAAAAACACGCTGTCGGCAGAAAGGAAATCGCAGGTGCCATCATCTTTGATGACGTTCACATCCTGACCATAGACTTCCACCACCAACTGATGGTCGTTGGTGATCACATTCTGCAGGATACCATCTTTATTGACTCCTACGGTATCACAGATCACGTAGTCGAAATGGTTTTCTTGCGGTGCGCGGGCGGTGTTGGGCTTCCATTTTATTTGGTGGACCGTGCTTTCACCCTCTTCGTTGTAGAAAAACTGGTTGTCGGTCTGCCAGTAGGTCCTGCCCTTGACCATTATTCCTCCCATCACCTTCTTCTTGATGTCAATCATCTCCAAAGACAATTGCTTGCCGGTGTTCCGGTCGAAGGTAGCGGTGAAGGGGTGGCCGCATCTTGCTAATATTCCACCCTGGAATGCGATGCCGTAGTTTTGCATGCGAATCTGATCCCCGAAGACTTTGATGTGCGATTTCGAACCGCATCCGTCAGGCAGTTTGGTCGCCCATATGGTCTTGAGGTTCTTGTCGAGGCAATAGATATTTTCCGCATCGGCTACAAAAAGCGTGTCACCGGAGAATAGGATGTTGCTGTGGGTGCCGGTGAGGATGGGACCATAAACATCGGAGTTGAGGGCCTCCTGCGTGAAATCACGACTTGGGAAGGTGTATCTGGCCTTGGCTAAACTGAACCTTGATTTAGTGGGTTCCTTGACTCCTGCCGTAAAGGCATGCCGAAGGGTGTCGCCGGTGACGACATTCAAGCGGATGAGGCTGTCGCCCATGAGATAGTAGATGCGCTGGTCCTTGACACTCTTGTCGATATTCAGATCTGCCTCAATAGCATGTCTGTTACTCGTAATGGTCTTACGCCAAAGCGTCTTTCCGGTTTCCATGTCGTAGGCGACGAGTTGGTCGCCTTTTCGATTCTCCGCACAAACGACGACGCGGGAAATTCTGTCGAACACCAGGCCTTCGTTTTTGCTTTTCCAAACCTGTTCACCTTTGTAGTTGAAGAACGTTGGCTTCCCATAACCGAAAGAGAAAAACTTTGGTAGGGTATAGGTCAAATATCCGTTCTTCGTGAGCTGTGCAAGTTCCTGATTCTTGAAGTTCGGTTCTGCTATTTCCTCGAAGGTTTCCGTGTTGAACAGTTTGTTGTCGTTTTTATCGCCCACGAGCATGAGAGGGGACTCATCAGTGATAAGGAAAGTATTTAATTCCCCATCGGTAGGAATGAAGTGGCAGAGCAATGGTTGTCCGTCTGCATACTTGCCAAGCTGGATTTCTGTGTAGTCCAACAAACTCTTCTTTTGGGCGTGGGCAGACAGCATGGATAAAAGTGCAATGGTTAGAATGAGTAGCTTTTTCATCATCGTCATTGATTTATATTTATTACTAGTATGACGCAGCGTGAAGGCTATTCCCCCATGGCGATGAGGATTTTTTTCTCAAACAGTGGTCACAGAGTCATTCATTCATTCATCCATTCATTCTTTTCTTTTAACGCACAACCTTCGGTCATAAAGAGAACATAGACGAATATTTTCGTTATATTCGTTGATATTCTTTATTCTGCGAAGCTGAGCGTTGAAAACAATTCATCTTGTCTTTCTAAATTATTATCTACGAGCATATTCAAACATTGACCGTACATTGACAGACATACATTTTTTCATTTTCAAGCATTCAAGCAATGTATGTATAATGGATGAAGAATGATAATGAACGAAGATGTATGATCCATGCTTGAAGATGTCACGTAGAATAAAACAATCATCGTGCCCTTTGGCTCTTTGATCCGCTGAGGGCAGCGGATCCCCCACCAGGCGTCTATAGCTTGTTTATCCCGCATACTAGCTCCCCTCGCCTTTGGAGAGGGGTAAGGTTGTGAGGCCGTAGGGGTAAGGGGTTGAGACCGTAGGGGTAAGGGGGTGAGACCGTTTTATGCCAGCGCCAGGAGAGGCAGATAGTAGATGTCGGCCTTGCGGTGTCGCAGGTGCTTCAGGGCGTTGCCGAGCAGATGCTCGACGGTCTTCTCGCTGATATCCATCAGTTCGGCAGCCTCGCGATAGGTCTTGCCGTCGCGCTTGCAGAGTAGGAGCGCCTGGCGTTGGCGGGCTGGCAGGTCATCGATAGCCTGCCACAGTCGCGCCTCCAGAAATGACTGGTCCTGCGCTGCAGAGTCGGTGATGGTACCGTCAAGGTCCTGCGGCTGCAGGTCGTGGCACAGTGGGTCGTTGCGTCGCAGTTGGTCGATACAGGCGTTGCGTACGGCTGTGAAGAGGAAGGATTTGTCGTTAGCCGCTTCCTTCTGCCAGAGTTTTACGAAGCAATCCTGCACCACATCCTCCGCACGGTCGACATCGCCGCCGAGGTAGTGCATGGCATATAAGCATAGGGGCCGGTAGTATTTCTGAAAAGCTTGCTCTACGGAAGACATCTATTTCTCTAGAATGGTTGTTTTCTGGGGTGCAAAAATACAACAAATAATCGAAATAGAGCAGGAAGGCATGGAAAAAACACGTCAGACCCACCCCTATCCCCTCCCTGCAAAGGGAGGGGATAGGGGTGGGTCTAGTTGTGGTGGGTCTAGTTGTGGTGGGTCTAGTTGTGGAGGGTTCTCTATTCGTACGGCCCGAAGCGGTTGTCTTGAGGCTCACTGGGCATGCAGAGCAGCACGAGCAACCAGATGGCACCGATGATAGGTATGAGGAAAATCCAATACCACTGACCACCCTTGCCTATGTCGTGGAGGCGACGCCAGGTTACGCCCAGACCGGGCAAAACCAATGCCAGAAGAACAAAATAATAGAGAGCGCTCGTAAAAATGATGGTGCCGGTATCCCCTTGCATGTATCCCCATGCTTGAAGACCACTCAATGCAAAACTAATGATAGCGGCAGCAAGCGCATACCACCAATACTCTGCGCGTTTTGCACGACCGTTGAAGTTGCAGTAATTCTGAAATACTACCTTCTTAAAGGCTGAGAAAATGTCCATAATGAAGTTTGTTTTAAGTAGATGATTAATACTTGTCGCTTTGTTGCAACAAAGTTAAACAAAATACTTTATACTTACAAGTTTTTTGTCTGCTAATTGGTTTGAATAATATTTTCTTCAATTGTGTGACATTCCACAGTCGTTGTAGTCTGTTATACAGTAGAAATACCGGCGCTCCTATGAACATAAGGCGACGAAGTCCGTATCCTGCGGTGACTGGTGGGCACAATTGGTTAGCCAGGAACTTAAATACTGTTAAAGTTGATTTGCATGAATGCCGATGCCATCCATTTCCTACAAAAAGGTAACCATGAAACTGAAATGTGCCCTCTTGTGGGATGTCATTTTTTGTATTACCTTTGCACTTGTAAAACAGAAGACAAGAGCTTAATCTAAACGGTTGATGCTCGCGACAAAAGAAATAATAACAAATAAATAAAAGAAAGGAAACAAAATTATGGCAAATGTAGTTTTAATCGGTGCAACAGGTTTCGTAGGTTCTGCAATTCTCAACGAGTTGCTCTCTCGTGGTCACAAGGTAACAGCAGTGGTTCGCAACGCAGCCAAGCTGCCCAAGAACGACAACCTCACAGCAGTGGAGGAGGACGTGGCTCATGTGGATGCCATCGCTGCCATAGCCAAAGGCAAGGATGCCGTGATCTCAGCTTACAATCCCGGCTGGACCAATCCCGACATCAAGCGTCTCATCGAAGAGAACTATCCCAAGATTGTGGAGGCCGTGAAGAAGAGTGGTGTAGGCCGTCTGCTCATCGTCGGCGGTGCCGGTACACTGTTCGTAAAGCCGGGTCTGCGCGTCGTTGACTCTGGTGCTATCCCCGCAGCAATCATGGATGGCGTTCGTCCTCTCGGCGACTTCTATCTCAACTTCCTGACCAAGGAGCACGACCTCGACTGGGTGTTCTTCTCTCCTGCCGGTGCTTTCGAGGAGAAGGGTGAGCGCACGGGTAAGTTCCGCCTCGGCAAGGACGACCTCATCGTTGACCCCGCTACAGGCACCAGCCACATCTCCGTTCAGGACTATGCCGTGGCTATGGTAGACGAACTCGAGAAGCCCGCTCACCACATGGAGCGCTTCACAATTGGGTATTAAGTTCTTGAGTTTATGAGTTCTTAAGTTTTTGAGCTCTTGAATTGTGAAATTAAATAATGGCGCATCGAGATATACTCGATGCGCTCATTTTTAAGGAGATAGACTATGATACAAAAGGCATTGGACTTTCTGAAGTCGCACATCGAGGTGGCCTTTGCCACCTGTGAGGGCAATCGCCCGCGCATCCGCGTGTTCCAAATCATGAAGCAGGAGGGCACCACGCTCTATTTCGCTACCTCGGCCCGGAAGCAGGTGTACAAGCAGCTGCACGAGAATCCTAACATCGAGATTATGGCCAGCGCCGACAACATATCCGTGAAGTGCACGGGAAAGGCTGACTTCAATGTCGACGGCGCAGTAGCACAGTGGATCTACGACAACAACCCCGTGTTGCAACGCCTCTGCACCTCTTACGACAAACTCGCTTACTTCAAGATGGACATTGAGCAGATGGACTACTATGACCTCACGCCCACGCCGCCCGTCTTCAAGCATTTCGACCTCATCAACAACACAGTAGGAGACGGATATGTCGGAGAAAGATACAGCAAGAAGGCTTGACAACCTCGACGCCATCATTTCGTGGTTGATGGAGGACTATGGCCAGCGCATCGCCATTCCCAACGACCTCAAGGGCAAGCAGCAGCTGATGCGGGCGCTGATGAACGTGCGTCCGCCGAAGCCTGCCACGGAGGATTTTTTGAAGATGCAGAACCGTGAACTGCAATGGCAGTTGGGGAACAAAGGCATCGTAGTCCCGGAAGGGAAGGGCTTGCAGGTGTGGCAGGGCGATATCACGCGGCTGAAGGTCGACGCCATCGTCAACGCGGCCAACAGCGAGTTGCTTGGTTGCTTCATTCCGCTGCACAGCTGCATCGACAACGCTATCCACTCTGCTGCCGGCATCCAGCTGCGCGAGGCTTGCTACCGCATCATGCAGGCGCAAGGGCATGAGGAGACAACGGGTACGGCCAAGATTACTCCGGCGTTCAATCTGCCCGCGAAGTATGTCATCCATACCGTAGGACCTATCATTCCCGACGGACGGCCAACCAAGGAGCAGGAGGCGCAACTGGCCTCGTGTTACCGCTCTTGTCTCGACCTCGCCGAGCAATACGGACTCCACAGCATCGCATTCTGCTGCATCTCAACGGGCGTGTTCCATTTCCCGCGTCAGCGTGCGGCGGAGATTGCCGTAGAGACCGCAAGAAACTATGCAAAGAAAAGCATTGACACCATTATCTTCAACACATTCAAAGATG
>Ga0256404_1008519_pt1 | contig 15349 bp, 14 predicted proteins | sample RumenRJG_01DNA_FD_185990 | JGI IMG/M metagenome (GOLD analysis project Ga0256404, IMG submission 185990) | Bovine rumen microbial communities from Lethbridge, Alberta, Canada - RJG_01 | ecosystem: Host-associated > Mammals > Digestive system > Stomach > Rumen | place: Canada: Alberta | collected...
GGCAGCCGCCCGCTCTACATGCCGCCGGGAGGCGCCTCCGGCCGCGGTGCTTCGCGCGGTTTCGCGGTCGTCGACCACGAGAAGCAGGATGGGCTCAAGGGTATGTTCACGATCGTGGGCGGCAAATTCACGACGTACCGTCTGATGGCGGAGCGCATGTCCGACCAGGTCTGCGCGAAACTCGGCAACCACGAGAAATGCCGCACGGCGGAGGAGCCGCTCGTGCCGCAGGTCTCCGAGGAGGACAAGGAAGCAGCGCGCAAGTACTTCCCCTCCTATGGCACGAACCTCGCGGCGACGCGTCTCGGCCCCGAGCGCTTCGCGCGCGTCGTCGATACGCTCAAGCGCGAGCCGGAAAAGCGCGAGATTGTCTGCGAATGCGAGAACGTTACGCGCGCAGAGGTCGAGGAGATCGCGAGGGAACTCTCAAGCTACAAGATCAACGATGTGCGCCGCAGGACGCGCCTCGGCATGGGCACTTGCCAGGCGAACTTCTGCGCACTCCGCAGCGCGAGCGTATTTGCAAAGTGCGGACACGATGAAATCTGCAAGGACTCGCTCGGGCAGATGAAGGAATTCCTCCAGGGACGCTGGAAGGGTATCCGTCCAGTGCTCATGGGCCGTACGATTCGCGAGGTCGAGATGACGCGCGGACTGTATGAGCTGGTGTTCAATGTGAATGGGGGAAATGCGCAATGATTCGTTCAGATGTAGTCGTTATCGGTGGCGGTTTTGCCGGTCTCGTCGCAGCGCTCGCGAGCGCGAAACGCGGCAAGTCCGTCACGCTCCTGACTTACGGTGAGGGCACGCTCACACTCAACAGCGGCGTGATCGATGTGCTTGGTTTTGATGAACACCATGCGCCGGTCGAGAATCCGCTCGCGGCCATCGAGAATTTGCCCGCATCGCATCCCTATCAGAAGATCGGCACGAAAGCGCTTGAGGAGGCTGTGGATTTCTTCACGGGCGTCGCACGGAAGAACCACATCCCCTATCACGGTTCCCTGGACCGCCAGATGATGGTGCCGACGGCTGTCGGCACGTTGAAGCCGACCTGCCTCGCGCCGCATTCCCTTTCCGGCTCCGAGGTATTCCCCGGCAAGAAGAAGATCGTCGTTGTCGGCATCAAGGGCCTCAAGGATTTCTACGGGGATATCATGATGGAAAACCTCAAGAAGTCCCTCGGCGAGGATAAATCGTACGAGCTCATCGAGGTCAATACGGGCCTGACGGGCGGCCGTGACATTACGACGCAGGACGTCGCGCGCTGGATGGATACGGACGAGGGGACGAGTTCGTTCTCCAAGCAGCTCAGCAAGGCGAAGTCCCTGCAGTCCGGCAACACGACGGACGTGTTGTTCGTCGTACCGCAGGTACTCGGTACGAAGGGGCATGCCTGCTACCAGACGATCAGCAGCCGCGTCGGCACGGATGTCGTCGAGACGACCTGCCTGCCGCCCTCGGTGAACGGCATGCGTCTGCAGACGCTCCTCATCGACAGCCTGCGCGAGCTCGGTGTCGACATCGTCGAGAACACGAAGGTCGTGCGCGCGGAGAAGAACGGCGCTGTGGCGACGGCAGTCATCGCGCAGACGGCTTCCAATGAGAAACGCTATTATGCGAAGAAATTCATCCTTGCGACGGGCGGCTTCTATAGCGGCGGCATCACGATGCGCGACTTCGAGCAGCCCAAAGAAGTGATTTTCGATCTGCCGGTCTACTTCGTCAAGGGCGAAGAGAACTGGTCGAACAAGGAACTTTTCTCCGATCAGCCCCAGGGCTTTGCCAAGACCGGCATCCTCACGGACGAGTCGCTTCGCCCGGTGGACGGAAACGGAAAGCGCGTCTTCGACAATGTGTATGTCGTGGGACGCAATCTCGGCGGCTATGACTTCTGCTTCGAGCACTCCGGCAACGGCGTCGCTCTGGCATCGGCATACAAGGCCGCGATGATGTAAAGAGGGGAGCCCGTTAGAATGAGCGATAAGAGAATGATTGATGAAGAAGAGAGAGCCATCTACACCGGCGACCACTGCCTTTCCTGTACCTCGTGCATGGCGAACTGCCCTGTCATGGCGGCAGCCAAGGACTACCGCGGGCCGAAGCTCGTCGCACCGGCACATGGACGCATGCACTTCGCCGAGGATGATACAGAGCTCTCGCTCGACTTCTGCTCGAACTGCAAGAGCTGCGATCGCGCCTGCCCGTCGGGCGTCGCGGTCTCCACGCTCAACATGCTGCAGCGGGGAGAATATTACAGGAAGCATCCGCATCCGCAGCGCGACGACATGCTCGCGCATGCGGAGAGGATGGCGAAGCTCGTCAACGCGCTGCCGCTCGGCACGACGTTTGCGAACCTCGGCATGAAGATCGGCAAGAGCCTCGGCGTTTTCGACTCCTTGGGCATTGCCGGCGAGCGCGATATGCCTGCCTATGCGCCGAGTACGTTCGCGCAGGAGTTCCGCAAGATCAAGCAGCCGTCCTCGGATAAGAAGGTCGTCTTCTATCCCGGCTGCTCCATCAACTACAACGAGCCCCACATCGGCGTGGCGTTCGTCAAGGTCATGAATGCGAACGGCTACGAGGTGCTCCTCGATGAGGCGTTCAACTGCTGCGGCTCGCCGCTCGTCGTCACAGGCTATCTCGACGAGGCCCATGAGCACGCGGAGAACAACGTCGAGCGCATCCTCTACTGGAAGCGCCAGGGGATTCCAGTCATCGCCTGCTGCACGAGCTGCTCGCTCATGCTCCGCAAGGAGTACGAGGAGCTCTTCGGCGAGGAGACGATGAAGGAAGCCGGTGAGAACGTCTACGACGCGTTCGAGTTCCTCGAGATGCTCGATGGCGAAGGCAAGTTCAATACGAAGCTCGCCCCTGTGAATGAACGTTTCATCTACCATGTTCCCTGCCACCTCAAGGCGGCGGGCATCGGCACGCCGGTCGTCTCCATCTTCCGCCACCTCCCGGGGGCGAAGGTAGAGCTCGCGGACGCTGGGTGCTGCGGCATGAGCGGCAACTATGGTTTCAAGAAGGATAAATACGAGATCTCTATGAAGATCGGCGAGAAGCTCTTCTCGCGGATCAAGGCGGCCAATGCGGATGATGTCATCTGCGATTGCCCGACCTGCAGGATGCAGATCAAACATGGGACGCAGACAGAGCCCTGCCATCCCATCGAGATATTGGCGAAAGCCTATCAATAAAACCTATCAACTAAGGAATCACTGATTAATTCGGCACCCTGCTTTTGCGCATCTGCACTGTCCTCTCGTCGCCCTACAATCCTCAGCGTAGCTCTGCTACGCCTCCGGTTTGTCTCCTAGAGAGATACAGCACATCTACGCAAATTCAGGGCACCTCATTTAATCAGCGCTTCCCTAAAAACCAGTGTTCGACGAAGGGGGTTATTGCATGGTCCAAGGAAAAGTCCGAAGGATTGTCTTGCTCTGTTCGGCAGGCGTCTCCACGAACCTGCTTGTGAGGCGGATGGAGGCAGAAGCTGCGAGGCTCGGGTATCCATGCTCAGTGAGCTTCTACCCGGTCAATGAGGTGCAGGAGGCGGCATCGTTCGCCGATGTCATGCTCCTCGCGCCACAGGCGGCGTCCAACCTGCCGGAGTTCCAGGTGAAGTATCCCAATGTCAAGTCGGCCGTGATACCGAAGGATCTCTACGCGACGATCGACGCGGACAAGATCCTCGATCTCGCACAGAAAATCGCCGGTGATTATTGAGCAGCCTCGGTTGCATCCGGCGTAGCGGCAACAGCCGTTGCCGTTGGTTCTTTAGGGGTTTCAGGAGAAGGAGAGCGGGGGCTCTCCTGCCTCCAGAAATAATTGTTTAAAAATACACAATAGAAAGAGGTTTTTAACATGGCAAAGCAGTATGTAATGGCTCTTGATGCAGGCACGACGTCCAACCGTGCCATCATCTTCGACCGCAACTCCAAGATTGTCGGTGTCTCCCAGAAGGAGTTCACGCAGTACTTCCCGAAACCGGGCTGGGTCGAGCATGACGCCGAGGAAATCTGGAGCACGATGGTCACTGTCATGAAGGAAGCTCTCGAGCAGTCCGGTCTCGTCGCGAGCGACATCGCCGGCATCGGCATCACGAACCAGCGCGAGACGGCTGTGGTTTGGGATAAGAAGACGGGCCGTCCGATTTACAACGCCATCGTCTGGCAGTCCCGCCAGACTGCACCAATCGCTGAGGCACTCAAGGCCAAGGGACTCGTGGATGAGGTTCGCGACAAGACGGGCCTGACGATTGATGCATATTTCTCCGGCACGAAGATTCGCTGGATTCTCGATCACGTCGAGGGAGCACAGGAGCGAGCTGAGAAAGGCGAGCTCATCTTCGGTACGATCGACACCTGGCTGATCTGGAAACTCACGGGCGGCAAAGCGCATGTCACGGATTATTCCAACGCGTCCCGCACGATGCTCTTCAACATCAACACGCTGCAGTGGGATGACGACCTCCTCGGCTATCTCAATGTGCCGAAGGCCATGCTGCCGGAAGTCAAACCGTCCTCCTGCGTCTACGGCGAGAGCCTGCCGAGCGTCCTCGGTGCGCCGATTCCTGTCTCCGGTGCAGCAGGCGACCAGCAGTGCGCACTCTTCGGCCAGAACTGCTTCGAGCCGGGCACGGCGAAGAACACGTACGGCACGGGCTGCTTCATGCTCATGAATACGGGCACGGAGCGCAAGCACTCCAAGAACGGCCTCGTGACGACGATCGCCTGGGGCCTCGACGGCAAGGTCGAGTACGCACTCGAGGGTTCCATCTTCGTCGCTGGTTCTGCAATCCAGTGGCTGCGTGACGGCGTCCGCCTTGTCGACTCCGCTCCGGATTCCGAGTGGGTTGCGAAGAAGGTCAAGGATACGGCTGGTGTCTATGTCGTTCCGGCATTCGTCGGCCTCGGCGCTCCGTACTGGGATATGAACGCACGCGGCACGATCATCGGCATCACGCGCGGCACGACGAAAGCTCATATCGTCCGCGCCACGCTCGAATCGCTCGCTTATCAGACGAAGGATGTCCTCAACGCGATGGAGGCTGACTCCGGCGTGAAGCTGAAATCCCTCAAGGTGGACGGCGGTGCCTGCGCGAACAACCTGCTCATGCAGTTCCAGGCTGATATCCTCGAGTGCCCGGTCGATCGTCCGCAGATCATCGAGACGACGGCACTCGGCGCTGCGTATCTCGCAGGCCTCGCGGTCGGTGTCTGGAGCAGCAAGGAAGAGGTCAAGACGGCTTGGAAGCTCGATACGCGCTTCGAGCCGACGATGCCTGAGGAGCAGTCGAAGAAGCTCTACAAGGGCTGGCAGAAAGCCGTCAAGCACTCGATGAACTGGCTCGAGGACGGCGAAGAAGAGTAATACTTGGGAAGAAATGGTGCTGCCGGCATAGCAAGGGGCAGCCGGCAGACCGTTTCCGATATTATCTATGGGTTATCTTTTAGAAGCGTTTCAGAAGAGTTTTTTAAGGAGGAATTATCATGGTCACAGGAACAGAAAACCTGCTTGGTGAGTTCATCGGAACCACCGTACTCCTCGTCTTTGGTTGCGGCGTCTGCGCGAACCTCACGCTGGAGAAATCGAAAGGCCAGGCATCTGGCTGGGTCAACATTGCCATCGGATGGGGTTTCGCGGTCACGCTCGGCGTCTTCACTGCAACGACGCTCGGCGCACCGCAGGGCGACCTCAATCCGGCCGTCACGTTCGGTAAGATGCTCGTCGGCATCTACACGTTCCCGCAGTTCCTCATGACGTCGCTCGTGCAGATCCTCGGCGGTATCCTCGGTGCCACGATCGTCTGGCTCGCTTATCTGCCGCATTGGGCTGAGACGAAAGATCCGGCTGCAAAGCTCGGCGTCTTCTGCACGGCTCCTGCCATCCGCAACATTCCCTGCGCGTTCCTCACGGAGCTCATCGCGACGTTCTTCCTGATGTTCGTCATCTGGATGATCTTCTCCAAGCCGGTCGGCAACATGGTTCCGGGCTATGGCCCGTACATCGTCGGTGTGCTCATCTGGGCACTCGGCCTCTCCCTCGGTGGTCCGACGGGCTACGCAATGAACCCCGCCCGTGACCTCGGTCCTCGCATCGCGCATGCAATCCTCCCGATTGCTGGCAAGGGCGGCTCCGACTGGGGCTATGCTCTCGTGCCGATCGTCGCTCCAATCTGCGGCGCTGGCCTTGCTTATGTCGTGGCAACGGCACTCGGTGCATTCTAATCCGGTAGCATCCTGCTTCGGCAGGTAGCTATAAATCATTTTACATCTCCCAATTTTAAGGCTTGATTACCCCTCTTTTATCCCTTGTTGTTTGGAAGTTTTCTGATTCATTCGGAAAACTTCCTTTTTTTATGTCATATTTCGGCGTGTTATGGTATAATGAAAAATATCTATATAGAATATTCCAAACACATGGCAGGAGAGGGATCTTATGCAAAAAAAATACATCCTGGCACTGGATTCCGGTACCGTCAAGAACCGCTCAGTGATTTTCAACCGCCGGGGAGAGATGATTTCCTACGCGGAGAAGAAGATCAGCACCTTCACTCCGCATGCGGAATGGATCGAACAGGATGCGGAGGAGATCTGGAGCACGCAGCTCTGGACGGCGCGGGAGGCGATGCGGCTCGCGGCCATCGACAGCCGTGAGATCGCGGCCGTTGCGGTGACGAACCAGCGTGAGACGACTGTCATCTGGAACCGGCAGACAGGGCGGCCGCTCTATCCCGCCATCAGCTGGCAGTCGCGGCAGACGGAGCAGATCTGCGAGCAGCTGCGCGAGCAGGGCTACCAGGAGGAGATCCGGCAGAAGACCTCGCTCGTGCTGAACCCGTACTTTTCCGGTACGAAGATCTGCTGGCTGCTCGACAACGTGCTCGGCGTGCGGGAGATGGCGGAGAAGGGAGACCTCTGCTTCGGTACGATCGATACCTGGCTCATGTGGAAGCTCTCAGGCGGGGAGATCTTTGCGACGGATTACTCGAATGCCTCCCGCACGATGCTCTTCCACCTCAAGCATCTCTGCTGGGATGCCGAGATCCTGCGCCATCTCCGCATCCCGCGCGCGATGCTGCCCGAGGTGCATCCGTCAAGCCACCTCTACGGCTATACGGACGCGACGTGCTTCGGCGCCGCCATCCCGATCGCGGCCTGCATCGGCAACCAGCAGGCGGATCTCTTCGGCCAGGCGTGTTTTACCCAGGGCGAGGCGAAGAACTCCTACGGCGAGGGCTCGTTCCTGCTCATGAACACGGGGAAGGAGATCGTCCATTCGCAGAACGGTCTCATCACGACGATTGCCTGGGGCATCGGCGACGATGTGACGTATGCGCTCGAGGGCAGCATGCTCGTCTCCGGCTCGAGTCTCGAGTGGCTCAAGCACGGGCTCGGCATCCTGAAGTCCATGCCGGACTCTGAGTGGGTGGCGAAGCTCGTGCCCGATACGGGCGGCGTTTATTTCGTGCCGTCGTTCCGCGGGCTTTCCGCGCCGTACTGGGACACGAAGACCTCGGGCATGATCATCGGGCTCAAGGAGGATACGCAGCGCGCGCATATCATCCGCGCGGCGCTCGCGGCGCTCGCCTATCAGGTGCGCGATGTCTATGAGGCGCTGACCTCAGATGTCAAGACGCCGATTGCCCAGCTCAAGGTGGATGGCGGTGCGGCACAGAACAATCTGCTCATGCAGTTCCAGGCGGACATCCTCAACATGCCTGTCATCCGCGCGTATACGACGGAGACGACGGGGCTTGGCGCCGCCTACCTCGCGGGACTCGCCATGGGCATCTGGAAGGACATCGACGAGCTCAAGTCCCTCTGGCATGAGGGCGTGCGCTACGAGCCGCAGATGGATGAGGCGCAGCGCAGCGCGCTCTATGACGGCTGGCAGAATGCCGTCTCGAAGGTCATGGGCTGGTGAGGCGCTCGCTATGGGAGGAACGCAGGCATCTGCGGCTTCGGCTGCGGATGCTTTTTTTGCGCAGGGGCGCGGGAATACGCTATAATGGAAGAAAGAGTTTGCGCGGTTTCGCGAATTTTTGGAGAAAGAGGGAGAGACATGAAGGCAAAAGATATCTTATCCCATGTGGATCATACGCTGCTCAAGCAGACGGCGACCTGGGCTCAGATGCAGCGCGTAGCGGAGGAGGCCATCCGCTACGGCACGGCGACGGTGATGGTGCCGTCGTGCTATGTCGCGCGGCTCGCGCGCATCTACGGGGCGCGGCTGAAGGTGGCGACGGTCGTCGGCTTCCCGAACGGCAACGCGTCGACGGCTGCGAAGCTCGCGGAGACGGCGCAGGCGCTCGCGGACGGCGCGGCGGAGATCGACATGGTGATGAACATCGGCATGCTCAAGGCCGGCGAGGAGCAGTATGTGACGGAGGAGATCCGCGCGCTCAAGGCGCTCTGCGGCGAGCGGGTGCTGAAGGTCATCGTCGAGACTTGCTTCCTCACGCAGGAGGAGAAGGTCGCGGCGTGCCGCGTCGTGACGGAGGGCGGCGCCGACTATATCAAGACCTCGACGGGATTCGGCCCGCAGGGGGCGACGCTCGATGACATCGCGCTCTTCCGCGCGCACATCGGGCCGAACGTCAAGATGAAGGCCGCGGGCGGCATCCATACGCGCGCGGAGATGGAGGCGTTCCTCGCGGCGGGCTGCGGCCGCCTCGGCGCGAGCAGCGCCGTCGCAGTGCTCAAAGACGCATGGGAGGAGGAACAGGAGAAATGAAAGCATGCAAGCGTGTATTCTTGATTGTCCTTGACAGCTTCGGCATCGGCGCGGAGCCGGACGCCGCGGAGTTCGGCGACGGCGACGTGAATACGCTGCGCACAATCGCGGCGTCGCCCGCGTACGCGACGCCGCATCTCGCGCGGCTCGGCCTTTTCAACATCGATGGCGTGGGCTGCGGCACGCCTGTGAGCGCGCCGCTCGGCGCGTTTGCGCGCCTGCGGGAACTCTCGCGCGGCAAGGATACGACGACGGGGCACTGGGAGATCGCGGGCATTGTGTCGGAGCAGCCCATGCCGACGTATCCCGACGGCTTCCCGCCGGAGGTTATCGCGCGGCTCGAGCAGGCGTTCGGCAGGAAAGTGCTCTGCAACAAGCCCTACTCGGGTACGCAGGTCATCCACGACTACGGCCGCGAGCAGAAGGAGACGGGCGGCCTCATCGTCTATACGTCGGCGGACAGCGTGCTGCAGATCGCGGCGCATGAGGACGATGTGCCGGTCGAGCAGCTCTATGAATACTGCCGCATGGCGCGCCGCATCATGCAGGGCGAGCACGGCGTCGGCCGCGTCATCGCGCGTCCCTATGTCGGCACCTGGCCGAACTACACGCGCACGCCGCGCCGCCATGATTTCTCCCTCGACCCGACGGGCGATACGGTGCTCGACGCGCTTGCGCGCAAGGGACTCGCGACCATCGGCGTGGGCAAGATCTCAGATATTTTCGCGGGGCGCAGCGTGAGACGCACGCTCGGCATCAACAAGGACAACCGCGACGGCATGGAGAAGACGCTCGCGCTCCAGGACGAGGAGTTCACGGGGCTCGCGTTCGTCAACCTCGTCGATTTCGACATGGCGTACGGCCATCGCCGCGATATCGAGGGCTACGCGCGCGCGGCGACGGAGTTCGACGCGCAGCTCGGCACGTTCCTCGGCCGCATGCGCGAGGACGACGTGCTCATGATCACGGCGGATCACGGCTGCGATCCCGGCGCGCCGGGCACGGACCACACGCGTGAGTACGTGCCGCTGCTCGTCTACGGGAGCGGCATCCGCCAGGGCGCGAATCTCGGCACGTATCCGACGTTCGCGATGATCGGCGCGACGATCGCGGATATCTTCGGCGCGGATCTCAAGACGAAGGGCGAGAGCCTGCTGCCGCGCCTCGTCAGAGAGGAGGCGTGAGCGATGCACATGTATGACCTCATCACGAAGAAAAAGCACGGCGCGGCGCTCACGGACGAGGAGATCGCGTTCATGATCGAGGGCTATGTAAAAGGCGAGATTCCCGACTATCAGATGTCGGCGATGCTCATGGCCATCTGGTTCTCCGGCATGACGGATCGCGAGACGGCCGAGCTCACGCAGGTCATGGCGCGCTCGGGCGTCCAGATCGACCTCTCGGCGATTGCAGGGAAAACGGTGGACAAGCACTCTACGGGCGGCGTCGGCGATAAGACGACGCTCATCGCCTGCCCCATCGTCGCAGCTTGCGGCGGCAAGATCGCGAAGATGAGCGGGCGCGGCCTCGGCCATACGGGCGGCACGGTGGACAAGCTCGCCTCGATCCCCGGCTACCGCACGGAGCTTTCGCGCGAGGAGTTCTTCCATACGGTCGAGACGTGCGGCATCTCGCTCATCGGCCAATCGGGGAATCTCGCGCCTGCGGACAAGAAGCTCTACGCCCTGCGCGATGTGACGGCGACGGTCGACAGCATCCCGCTCATCGCGTCCTCCATCATGAGCAAGAAGCTCGCGGCCGGCGCGAGCGCCATCCTGCTCGATGTCAAGACTGGCTCGGGCGCGTTCATGAAGACGCAGGAAGACGCCATCCGCCTCGCGCAGACGATGGTCGCCATCGGTGAGGCGGCGGGCAGACGCACGGTCGCGCTCATCACGGATATGGATGTGCCGCTCGGCTGCGGCATCGGCAACAGCATCGAGGTGCGGGAGTCCGCGGCGGTGCTGCGCGGGGAGGGGCCTGCTGACCTCCGGGAGGTCTCGCTCGTGCTCGCGGCGAATATGCTCTTCCTCATCGGCAAGGGGACGCTCGCGGCCTGCCGTGCGATGGCGGAGCGCGCCGTCCGGGACGGCTCGGCGCTCGCGACGCTCTGCCGCATGGTGCGCGCGCAGGGCGGCGACGCGCGCGTCCTGACGGGGGAGTGGGCGTTCCCCGAGGCACCGTATTCCCTCGCTGTCCGCGCGCCGCGCGCGGGCTTCGTCACGCGCATGGACGCGGAGGCCATCGGCGAGGTGTCCGTCGTGCTCGGCGCGGGCCGCGAGACGAAGGAGAGCGTCATCGACCCCGCCGCGGGACTCATCCTGCACCGGAAATACGGCGACGCGGTGCAGGCGGGCGAGCCGCTCGCGACGCTCTGCACTTCGCGGCAGGAGACGCTCGCGGAGGCGGCGCAGCGCTACGGCGCTGCCATCACGATTGGTGAGACGCGGCCCGCGCCGCGCCCGCTCATCTTCGCGCGCGTCACGCCGGAGGGTGTCGAGCGCTATGGAGGTGAGAACGGATGACGGACGCAGAACTCATGGAGGTTGCGCAGGCGTACCGCCTGCGCGCCTACGCGCCGTACTCGCATTTCAAGGTCGGCGCGGCTGTGCTCACGCGCGCGGGCCACGTCTACGGCGGCTGCAACATCGAGAACGCCAGCTATCCCGTCGCCTGCTGCGCCGAGCGCACGGCAATTTTCAAGGCGGTCAGCGAGGGCGAGCGCGACATCGAGGCGCTCGCGGTCGTCGCTGACACCGACGGCCCCTGCGCGCCCTGCGGCATGTGCCGCCAGGCCATCAGCGAGTTCCATATCCCGCGCATCCTCATGGGGAACCTCAAGGGCGAGGTGCGGGAGGTCACGCTCGCGGAGCTCTTGCCCTTCGCCTTTTCGGAGAGCGATCTCGGCTGAAGTAAGATAGAGAATAGATAGGAGTCTTTCATGTATCTGATCATCAATATCTTGGGCATCGCGGTCTTTCTCGTGATTGCCGTGCTCTTTTCCAAGAAACGCCGCGAAATCGCCTGGCGCAGCGTGGGCGTGCTGCTCGCGCTCAACGTCGTGCTCGCCTGGTTCCTCACTTCGTTCTCCGTCGGGCGCGAGCTCGTGCTCTGGGCGGCGGCGGGCTTTACCTGGCTCGTGCACGTTGCCTACGAGGGCATCGCGTTCGCGTTCCCCGACTGGGTGCACGTCGAGCAGATGAATTTCTTCACGGCCGTGCTGCTGCCGATCCTCTTCGTCGTGCCGCTCTTCGACATCCTCACGTATCTCGGCATCCTGCCGTTCGTCATCAAGTGGATCGGCAAGCTGCTCGCGCTGCTCACGCGGGAGCCGAAGTTCGAGTCGTTCTTCGCCATCGAGATGATGTTCCTCGGCAACACGGAGGCGCTCGCGGTCTCGAGCCTGCAGCTCTCGCGCATGAAGGCGGATCGCTGCCTCACGCTCGCGATGATGTCGATGAGCTGCGTGACGGCCGCGCTCATCGGCGTCTACACGACGATGCTGCCCGCGGAGTTCATCCTCACGGCCGTGCCGCTCAACGTCATCAACGCGCTCATCGTCACGAACATCCTGCACCCCGTCAAGATCTCTGAGGCGGAGGACACCGTCGCGCGCGTCGGTGAGGGCGGGCGGGAGCGCGAGCCGTTCTTCGCGTTCCTGAGCTCCTCCATCCTCGGCGCGGGGCGGCTCGTGCTCATCATCTGCGCGACGGTCATCTGCTTCGTCTCGCTCGCGAAGTTCATCGACATGCTGCTCGCGCTCGTCTCGCCCGCGGTCTCGCTCGAGAGCATCCTCGGCTGCATCATGTTCCCGTTCGCCTGGCTCATGGGCCTCGATGCGGACGAGGCGTTCCTGCTCGCGCAGAACATGGGCACGAAGTTCGTCACGAACGAGTTCGTCGTCATGCTCGCCGTGAAGGATCAGCTGCCGACCTTCAGCCGCCACCTGCAGGGCGTGCTCACGGTCTTTGTCACCTCGTTCGCCAATTTTTGCACGCTCGGCATGATCATCGGCTGCTTCAAGAGCATGGTCGACGAGAGCAAGATCGAGCTCATCAGCCGCAACGTCGGCTACATCCTCCTCTCCGGCATCCTCGTCTCCCTGTTGAGCGCCGGCGTCGCGGGGCTGTTCATCTGGTGAAATCGGCATCTTGCGGAGGGAGACCTTCGCGTTTCTCCCGAGAGGTTGATATTTCCGCAGGAAAAAAGAGACATGCGACAGGCTGGTGCTTGTCGCATGTCTCTTTCAGTCTTTATAGAGAAGCTGGATTTTCTTCGCCTTGCGTGTCGCCCTCATGTCGATGACGCGCTGGTTGCGCGAGCCGCGGAAGTGGAGCGTGAGGTCGCGCTCCGCCTCCTCGTAGGGGCCGTCGACGAGGACGTCGATCTCGTTGAGGAGCGCGGCCGTCGCTTTGTCCTTCTCGGCGCGCGCGAGGAGCTCGTCGAGCGTGAAGCCGCTGTAACTCCAGACGTCGAGCCCGAGTGCGTGAACCGCGCGCGCGAGCGCGGCGAGCGGCGCCGGCTGCAGGAAGGGCTCGCCGCCGCTGAACGTGACGCCCGCGAGCAGGGGATTGGCCTTGACCTTGGCGAGGATGTCCGCTGTGTCGATGCGGCGGCCGCCCTCCATCGGCTGTGTCTCCGGGTTCTGGCAGCCGTGGCAGCGGCGGTGGCAGCCCTGCACGAAGACCGTGAGGCGGCAGCCGTCGCCGTCGACGATGGAGTCGTCGACGATCCCGGCGATGTTGAGCTCCATCAGTGCAGGCCGTGCTTGACGCGGTCGTGCTCCTCGGCGCGCTTCGCGTCGTTCCAGCGGTCGATCGTGCCGACGAGGTAGCCCGTGATGCGGCGGATGCGCTCGAACTTCTGCGGGCGCAGCTGATAGTCGAGCGCGACGGTGCCGTCCGCGCGGCGCGTGATGGAGATGGCGTCGACCGGCTCCTCCGTCTTTTCCTGCACATAGTCGATATAGTTCATGATCTCCGCTTCGGAGATGTCGGGGATTCCCTTGACGCTGACGTCCGTTCCGTTCACTACCATGAGGCTCATCCTTTCTATCGTACCACTTGTGTGGTTCTCTCCTGATTGCCTTTGCATTATACAACATGTGGTTGCGCTCGTCAATATGTGCACAAGATGTTGATAAAATTGTGGATAACAGCCGCTGGCCGCGGGCGGCGGATTCTTGACCGCTCGCAAGGGAATGTGATAGGATGAGAAAAATAAAGAGGGAAATGCCGCTGGAATTGGTGTTTCCGATAGAGAAAATGGTGCTTTTGAGGAGATGATGCGTGTGTATCGAAGGAAGTTTTGGGGATTCGTCCTGGCGGCGCTGCTGCTCATCGGTCTGCCCGCGGGCGCGGACGCGGCGGAGGGCCGCGCGCTGTATGTGACGGCGACGGCGTACAGCGCACAGGATCCGGGGAACTCGGCCTACACGGCGAGCGGGACGCTCGTGCGCCATGGCGTGATCGCCGTGGATCCGTCGGTGATTCCGCTCGGGTCGCGCGTCTTCATCCCCGGCTACGGCGAGGCGGTCGCGGAGGACATCGGCTGGGGCATTCAGGGCTACATGATCGATGTGGCGTTTGATACGCATGAGGAGGCGCTGATGTTCGGGCGTCAGAATATCGAGATCTATCTTTTGGAATAGCATGGGGATCTATGCAGAGGAAAGCGCGGGGCGCGGCAGAGGAATATCTGCTGCGCCCCGCGCTTTCGCTTTGCCCGCGGGCGGCCTGCGATACCGGTGCGGCGGGTGTACCGGCCAAGCCTGTGGGGGAAGATATTGCGGCTGGCGGCATTTTCGGTACAGCGGCCGCTCAGGCGCCTGCGTTGCCTGCTTTTTGCCGCTCCTTGCCCGGGCCGTCGTTTGCGGGGGCGACTTTCGTCTCGGCGAAGGTCTTCATATCGCAGAGGACGGAGAGGGCGGCGCGGACGATGAGAGCGCTCGCGCAGGCGGTGACGCCGGGGCGCGTCCGGCCGAGGGCGAGGAGGTCGCCCGTGTGGAGGATGTAGGGGCGCGCGTCCTTCGCGAGCAGCTCGGTGTAGCGTGCGACGAGGTCGGTCGCGGCGTCCGCGGGCAGGATGAGGCTGCTGTTGTGAGCAGCGGCGACGATGGCGCCGACGAGTGCGGAGACGGTGAGGCGCAGGTGCTCCGGCACGTGCGCGAGGAACTCCTCCGGCGCGTAGCGCAGGCCGCCGTCCTCCGTGCAGAGCGCCGCCGTGAGCTCATCCTCGATGTCGCCCGTGAGGCCGAGCCCGAGCAGCAGCGTGTCGAACGTGATGTCCTCCGCCGTCACGCGGCCGAAGTCAAAGCCGGCGGTCGGCGGCAGGCCCTCGCGCAGGCGGCCGAGCGTGAGCGGCATGCAGATATCATGGGAGGCCGCGGCGAGCGCGATGCTTTCGGCGTCCGGCAGGCCCTGCGTGCCGAAAAGCAGCAGCGCCTGCCCGATGTCCTTGTCCGGGCGCTCCTCACAGGAGATGCCCGCGAGCTCGGCGGCGATGCTCTCGAGGTGTCCGAGGCTGTAGAGCGGCTTGGCGAGGTGGTCGAGCCGTCCCTGGCAGACGGCCATCGCGCTCTTGTCGAGCTCCGGCATCGTGCGCA
>Ga0256404_1008521_pt1 | contig 15342 bp, 17 predicted proteins | sample RumenRJG_01DNA_FD_185990 | JGI IMG/M metagenome (GOLD analysis project Ga0256404, IMG submission 185990) | Bovine rumen microbial communities from Lethbridge, Alberta, Canada - RJG_01 | ecosystem: Host-associated > Mammals > Digestive system > Stomach > Rumen | place: Canada: Alberta | collected...
GCACCAAGCATTGTTCCGAACACAACATAATAGTGCAAATCATGCTCACTGCATATCTTGTCGAAATCCAGCAACATCTTCAATATGTGCTGTTGCAATGCGTGCATGTCATAGTTTGCCATACCGTTTAGTTTTATTTATCGTTTTTATTGTTTCTATTTCTCTCGCGCCATCGACACATAAGATACACGAAATACAGTCGCGGCAACAGTCGCAGCCTTTCTTTCATGTTGTCTACATCCCTAACAACTTTTATATTGTCTGCCAGTCCTTCTGAACGACGGGTGTTTGACACCCCATTGGTATCAAAGCGGGCTACGACAACATCTTTAAGTACAAACGTATGACCGGCAAGGAAGAGTGTCTTGATGAGTTTGAAATCTGCGGAATATCTGTATCTCTCATCAAAGCAGTAGCGTTGCAATAGTTCTCGCCTGACAAAGCAAGACTGATGACAGAAAAACATGCGGTGGCTGTTATGGGGCTGTTCTGCTTTTTTTACCTGCCAGACACCCTGCTTGTCTTTCTTTTCAACGTGTCCATATATTATATCTGCCTGCTCTGGTTTTTCGAAAACACGACTAAGCACGTCATCGCCGGCAAATAAATCGCCAGCATTCATAAAGATGACATATTCGCCGGTTGCCATGCCGATGGCTTTATTCATAGCATTGTATATGCCACTGTCTGGTTCTGAAATCCATTTCAGATAAGGACAGTCTACACTTTCAAGCATGCTGACCGTACCGTCAGTAGATGCACCGTCAACGACTATATATTCCACGTTCTCATAGTCCTGCTGCAACACACTGTCCATTGTCTGCCGTAAAGCCTGACATACGTTGCGTGCAACCGTAATGACCGTTATTTTTTGCATCCACGTCATAGTCTTTATCTGAAAATATAAGTCTGCTAATTGTCCTTTTCCGAAAATGCTGCAGCCTCTGCCTGGGCTATAATGTCTTCACGCGACAGTTTTTTCGGATTTGCCGATATGTCGCTGAGGTCGTATTCGTCCTCTCCATCCTTTCCGCTATATCCCTTGCGTTCAGAGCCGGAGTCTGCATCATTGTTCGCCATGCGTATCTTTCTACGACTATTGCCGTTTGTCGTTTCAGCAGAAACATTGTCTGCGTCCCGTCTTATGATGAAGTCTTCCTTCTGGTTTATGTCCGGCACATTTATCACTGGCATTTCCTCCATCTTAGTCCTGTTGGTCTTGGCAGCAAAGACTTCATCTATGAACTTAGGATTCTTGCGCAGTTTCTCAAGCGTCAGCTTCGATGCAATCTGCTGGCTTTCTTTCTTCGAATATCCCTTTCCTTCACATCCGTCAATGCCCTCTATAACTACCTTATAGTGAAACATTGGGCTTCCGCCTTCATCCTTGTCCGTTGACACAAGATGGAAATCCATCTTTACGCGATTCTTCTGCGACCACTCTATCAGCTTCGACTTGAAGTTGACTTCTTTCTTTGCCACCTTGTCGATATTTATCATTCTCGAAAGAATCTGCTTCTCCATGAATTTCATGCATCCTTTGTAGCCTCTGTCAAGATAAATTGCTCCGACAAGGGCTTCAAAGGCATTTCCACCCATATAGCTGTTGTGCGACTGTGGTTTCGATTTAACGACAAGCAGTTCTTCAAGCCCAATCTCATGAGCAAGCCGGTTGAGCGTTTCGCGCTGCACTATCTTCGAGCGTGTGTTCGTCAGAAATCCCTCACGTTTGCCTTCAAAGTGGCGATAGACAATATCTCCTACAACCGCATCGAGGATGGCATCACCGAGAAATTCCAGCCTTTCATTGTTTATAGGCTTGCCTTTCTCACGTTTGCCTCCGCTCTTATGCATCAGCGCGAGTTTGTAATATTCTATATGGCGGGGATAAAATCCGAGTATGGAGTATAGAGAAACAATAAGCTCCTTTTCTTTTCGGAAAGGGAGCTTAATTCTGTCAATAAAATTACTCTGCATATTTCTTGAAAACGACGCACGCATTGTGTCCGCCAAAGCCGAAGGTGTTGCTCAGTGCAGCCCTTACCTCACGATGCTGTGCCTTGTTGAATGTAAAGTTCAGATTATAATCCAGTTCCTCATCCTTGTCGTTTTCGTCATGATTGATGGTAGGAGGAACAATATCGTTCTTCACTGCCAGCACCGTAGCCATTGCTTCTATGGCTCCAGCGGCACCGAGAAGGTGTCCTGTCATCGACTTTGTAGAACTGATGTTGAGCTTATATGCGGCATCGCCAAACACGTCCTTGATAGCCTTAGCCTCAGATATGTCGCCGACGTGAGTAGATGTTCCATGAACATTGATGTAGTCAATATCCTCTGGTTTCAGTCCGGCATCCTCAAGTGCAGCCTGCATAACGAGCTTAGCGCCCAGTCCTTCCGGATGCGATGCTGTTATGTGGTGTGCGTCTGCACTTTCGCCTTCGCCTACCATCTCTGCATAGATTTTTGCTCCACGTGCCTTGGCATGCTCCAGTTCCTCCAGAATAAGACATCCTGCACCTTCTCCCATCACAAATCCGTCGCGGCTTGCAGAGAACGGGCGAGAAGCGTGCTGTGGGTCGTCGTTGCGTGTAGACAATGCCTTCATGGCGTTAAAACCGCCTACACCACAAGCGCAGATAGCAGCCTCAGCACCACCGCTGACAATGATGTTTGCCTTGCCCAGACGTATCAGGTTGAATGCGTCGGCAATGGCATTGGTCGAACTGGCACATGCTGATGTCGTCGTATAGTTAGGACCGTGAAATCCGAAGTGTATAGAGATATGTCCAGATGCTATATCACCTATCATCTTAGGAATGAAGAAAGGCGAAAACTTAGGACCGTCTTCCATATGCTGACCATAGTATGTTACTTCGTCTTCAAATGTTTTTATACCTCCGATGCCTACGCCATAGATTACACCGATACGGTTGAGGTCTTCTTTCTCAAGATCCAGGCCTGCATCCTTCACGCCCTGCATTGCAGAGATGATAGCCAACTGTGTGTAACGGTCTAACTTGCGAGATTCCTTTCGGTCGATATACTCATTTATGTCTAAGTTCTTCACCTCGCAAGCAAACTGTGTCTTAAATTTAGAACTGTCAAACAGTGTGATTGGCGCAGCACCACTTACACCGTTGATAAGGTTCTTCCATGTCTCCTCTGGGGTGTTTCCTACTGGTGTTACGGCACCAAGTCCTGTAACTACAACTCTCTTTAATTCCATAAATATTCTATATGATGAAGTAGTAAAATTGTAACTTTTATAAAATCATTTTGAGGTTATAAGGGGGCATAACATTGCTTCCTTATAACCTCAAATTATAAATCATCGAAAGTAATTACTCTGCATTTTCTTCGATGTAAGCAATAGCATCGCCTACAGTAGCTATCTTCTCAGCCTTGTCGTCTGGGATAGAAATGCCGAACTCCTTCTCGAAATCCATTATTAATTCTACTGTATCAAGTGAATCAGCACCGAGATCGTTTGTGAAACTTGCCTCTGGCTTAACTTCTGCTTCGTCTACACCAAGTTTGTCTACGATAATTGCCTTTACTTTTGCTTCAATTTCTGACATAATAGTTTGATTTTAATGTTTATAAATTATAATTAATTCTTAGTTATTTCAAAACCGCTGCAAAGGAACAAATTTTATTTCACGTGTGCAAATATTTTGTAAAAAAAGAAACGTCTTATTGCACACATCACTATGTAATGTGCAATAATATACATGTTTTCGTACACAAAAATGACAAAACTCATTTCCATTTATACATATTAATATATTATTACAACCGAAAAACCTACGTTGCTGTATGGCGTTTTCGGCACTCTGACAGTTCGATACACCATAAAAATTAAACGAAAAATTTGGTTAAGACACAAAAAACAACTACCTTTGCAGCCGTTAAACTGTCTTATGCAGACTGATTGTCCAATGGTGTAATGGTAGCACAACAGGTTTTGGTTCTGTTTGTGGTGGTTCGAATCCGCCTTGGACAACATAATAAAGTGTAAGAAAATGCTCTGCTGCATTGTCTTACACTTTATTCTTTTTCTGACTTTTACAGTCGCTGTTTCTTTCGTTCAGCTTATTTCCCTATCTCTGTTGCGGCACATACGTCTTGCCCAGTTTCCTTGCGCGCTCAGCATTTTGGTTTCTCGCCCTGCGCAGACTGTCGTTCTTCTCCTTCATCAGCCCTGTAGGCTTCTGCCTGTAGGCAGGCGTTGCCGTCAGATTCCAGTTCTCTGTCATGTCCCATCGCTCTCTTACTTCGAGCTCGCGCGGATAGTAGTACACCATTTCCGGCTGCCGCTGTTCGTCATAGCAGCCATTGTCCCACTCTCCGTTACCGTTGCTGTCGACAAAGGCACGCATGTTGTCTGTTCCTGGACGCAAGTAGTAGAATTCTGCCGTGCCTCCGATGGCTTTCTCTTCTTTGAGCACCTTGTCTGAGGCGCTTAACAACTGAACGATAACATCGCCTTCACCCGCGCCCGAAACATTTACGAACAGAGTGGCATATTCTTCCTTACCACACACGCGAAAACCTTTCTTGAATTTCTGCGACACATGCTTGTATATATCGGTAAAGGCAGCCGAGTCAACCTCAAAGCTGTATTCCGTTCCCGGTGTCCATGCCGCCTGCACGAACAGACGTCGCTTGTCTGCTATCGAGGCAGGCTTGGGCAATTTCGCGTTTCCTGCATTGTCAGAGCCGTAGCCTGCTATCTTGAAACCTACGTTATACCACAGCGAGTCTTTCTTGGCATATATGTGCAGACGCGTGGTGTCCACCTGTTGCAGCGGAACGGGGAAGTCTATTTCTATCAGTGTGTTCGGGTCTATCTCCGACGTCAGTCTGTATCGCGGCTCCAGAGCCTCACCTGGCGGCACATATTTCACTTCCTTGCCTTGCTTGGCTGCCCTTTCCTGCTGCTTCTGCCACTGCTCCAGCATCTTCTGGTGGTCTTTCATCCGTCGCGAATACGGTATCTTCGATATGAACTCTATCGTATCTGTAAGCTGTTCTATGTTTCCGAGCGTGTCGGTGGCAAAATACTTTGCTTCCACTGTCAGCGTGTCGGTGTTGACGAGAGCCGTATCGCGCAGCCAATACACTATAGTGTCGTTCTTCAGCGATGTTTCTGCCAGCAAGTCGCCACTGCCCCATGCCGCGTTCAGCGGTCTTAGCTGCGGCAGCCTGTCATATCCTCTGCTGAAGGCAAATGTCAGCCTGTCAGCATCGCGGCGCTCACTTTTCATCAGGTACAGCTCGTCGCTTATTTCCGTAAAGGCTCTCAGCACGATGTCGTCTGGATAGAAATGAGTATATCCCACCCTGTTTATGGCTCCTATGTGCAGCGAGTCCACCCACACGGTGTCCTGTCTTATGTCGGGTTTCGACGACGTCGCTATCGTCTCATCCATGAAAGCCAGCTTCTCGCCGCGCTGTGTCAGCATATAGTCGCCGTCGGTGTCTTGCAGTGCATATACCTTGTATGTACCGTTGGCAACGCCTTTTATTACGAAGTGTCCGTTGCCGTCAGTGCGCGATATGCGTTGCAGCGCCATCGTGCGGAAAGGGTCTGCGGCTGTCTCTCCTGCTGTCTCGTCGACGGCATACAGTCCCACCAGCATGCCTTTCACGGGCTCTAGGTTGCTCGCCTCCATGACATATCCTCCAACTTCCATCGTGTCGATGGCACTGCCCGTAGAGAAACTGTATGTATAGTTGCCCATAGGATTGCCTTCGTTGTTGTCGGTTATGGCATCACTGAAGTCAATCGTGTATGTGGTGTTCGGCTTCAGCGAGTCTTTCAGGTCTACCACGATGCGCCTTCCCTGCACCTTTATCTCTGCCGGCTCTTTCTGCGGCGGCGAGACAACGACCTTTTCGGTTGGGTTTTCGAGCTTTATGTATTCGTCGAAGTTTATTATTATGCGCTTGCTGTCCACGCCTACGCTTCTGTCGGCGGGTGTCGACGACAATATGCGTGGCGGCATGTCGTCGTACCATCCTCCGTCAGGTTGTCCCATTCTGGCACATCCGGCAAAGGCTATCAGCAGTAGAAACAGTAGTGCTTTCTTCATTATTGTTTGTTCAGGGTTATCAGTTGGTCTATGGTCTTTCTGTCGTTCGACAGTCGCGGCACCTTGTGTTGTCCGCCGAGCTTGCCTTGCTGCTTCAGCCACTCGTTGAACAGTCCCTCTCTGGCTTCTATCACTTCGAGATGTTGCAGCGTGATGTTTTTATATCGCTTGGCTTCATAGTCGGAGTTTATCTCCTGCAACTTAGCGTCGAGCAGTTGCGCAAACTCCTTTATCGACTGCGGCTTTCTCGCAAACTCTATCACCCACTGGTGGCGGCATCGCGCCTGATCGTCCATGAATACAGGTGCTGCCGTATAGTCGCGTATCTCTGCGTTTGTCATCTTGCAGGCGTATGCAAGTCCCTGTTCGGCATTGTCTACTATCAGTTCCTCGCCGAAAGCGTTGATGAAGTGCTTTGTCCTGCCTGTTATGACAAACTTGAACGGGTCTCTCTGCGTAAACTTCACGGTGTCGCCAATCATGTATCTCCACAGTCCGCACGACGTTGAAATGAGCACGGCATAGTTTCTTCCGAGCACCACGCCCTCAAGCGGCACGACGGTAGGATTGTCCTTTCCTATCTCGTCCATAGGTATAAACTCGTAGAAGACGTCGTAGTCGAGCATCAGCATCATGGCTGGGTCGTTCAGGTCGCTTTGCAGTCCGAAGAATCCCTCGCTGGCGTTATACGTCTCCATATAGTGCATGTCGGGTTTCCTTATCAGTTGCTCATATTGTTTCCTGTATGGCGTGAACGATATTCCTCCGTGAAAGAACACTTCCAAGTCTTCCCACACTTCGTTTAGGTATTTTTTTCCCGACAGTTCCATCACTCTCACCAGCACCGACATCATCCACGACGGCACTCCCGAGAGGCTTGTTATGTGCCTGTTGAGTGTCTCGCGTGCTATTTTCTCGCGCTTCTCCTCAAAGTCTGACAGCAGTGCCGTCTGCTTGCTGGGGCAGCGGAAGAAGTTTACCACGGGGTTGATGTTCTCTATCAGTATGGCGCTCAGGTCGCCCACGAGACTGCCGTGCACGTTGTAATTGGGGCTGTGGCTGCCGCCGAGTATCAGCGACTTGCCGTCGAACATGCGGCTGTTTGGGTTGTTCATGAAGTACAGCGACACGGTGTCGCGCCCTCCGGCATAGTGTATGTTCTCCAGTCCGTCGCTGCTGACAGGTATGAATTTCGACTTGTCGTTAGTTGTTCCCGACGACTTGGCATACCATTTTATCTTGCCGGGCCACAGTATGTTTGGCTCGCCGTGCCTCATGCGGTCGATGTAGGCTTTCAGTTCCTCGTAGGTATTGACAGGAACATAGTTGGCAAATCCCTCATACGAAGTGATGTTGTCGAAGTGGTGTTGGTGTCCGTATTCCGTATCGGCAGCCTTCCTCAACAGCTTTCGCATGGCGTTACGCTGCAACTCTATTGCCTTGTTGTTGTGGCTTTCAAGTTCCTTCTGCCTACTGTGGAAGTATCGTTTTGCAAATGTAGTTAAGTTCATCTCTAACGTATAGTTATTCTTTAGTTGTCAGTCGTTCGACAATTTAACGCATGCAAAGATACGATTAAGTAAGCAAAGAACAAAATAATTTTTTATTATTTAAAACAAACTTCTCAATAGAAAAGTGGATTGAGACATTTAAGACGCTCAACCCACTTTCTTCGATTGTCGAAACACTACGTTTCATTTCCTCTGTCTTATAATAACGTCTCCTCCTGCATGACCGTAATCATTACTGAAGTCTCCTACAGAAACCCTAATACTTCTACCATAGTTCTTATCATTTTTGTCTACCCATACATGCAGGTCTCCATTTGCGAGCTTCGTTATTTTATACCAACTTTTATCTTTTTCCAAATCCAAACTTAGTTCTATCCTTTCTTCTTCTGACAGTTTGTAAACAAGAGAATCTGGGTCATACCAAGGGAGTACCCCAATGTCAAAAATTTTATAATTGCGGAATATGGGATTCTCCAGTTTCATAGTGATTTCACCGCCCTCCTTGTCGAATGTGTACTCATTGGGACGAAAGCTGAAAAAATAATTACCATCTACTGGGTCGCAGCATGCAAAGCTAAGACATATTAACAGTAATAAAATGATTTTTTTCATAATGATATTGTTTAGTTATTTAGAGAATTTGCATCATCTATCATTTGAAGTGGATTGAGACATTCAAGGTGCTCAACCCACTTTCTTCGATTGTCTAAACACTACGTTTCATTTCCTCTGTCTTATAATAACGTCTCCTCCTGCGCAACCATCGCTGAAGTTATCTACACCAACAATAATACTTCTATCATAGTTCTTGTTGTTTTTGTCTACCCATACATGCAGGTCTCCATTTGAAAGCTTCGTTATTTTATACCAGCTATCGTCTTTTCTTATATCCATAAGAAGTTCGTTTCTTTCTTCAGGATTTTTAGGATAATCATTGTAAAGCCATGGTATTGCTCTTTTACTTGAAAATTCCCAATTACGGAATATAGGATCCTCCAGTTTCATAGTGATTTCACCGCCTTCCTTTTCAAATGTGTACACTCTAGGTCTAAAGCGGATATAATAACTTACTTCTCCTGGGTCGCAGCATGCAAAGCTAAGACATATTAACAGTAATATAATTTGGTTTTTCTTCATGACTTGATAATTTGTTAAAGTTATAAATAGTTTTTTATAAAAATGATTTTGTTTATCTCATGGTACTTTTTGCAAAAATAAACTATTATTTTGATTTAATTAAACAGCAAGGGCTGGAAATAAGAAAAATTAACTTTTGCGTGCAAAAGCAGTGCAAATGAGCGTGTTTTTCAATGTAAAAGGGCACCTCTTGCGAAGCAAAAGATGCCCTTTTGGTTTCCGTTATATGCGGAGAAAGACTGTTTATTCTGTCTCCCGTTGCATTTCTATCAGGCTACAGTCATAATTGAAGCATTTTCTCATGTTAAGCCATGCACGGTGTCATGCTATGTCGAAATCGAGCTGTCGCTTGTCTATGTTTGCCTTTTCCACCCTTATTCTTATTGCGTCGCCCAGCTGGTAGCGGCGGTGGTGTCGGCGTCCGACGAGACAGAAGTTCTTTTCGTCGAAATCGTAGTAGTCGTCGTCGAGTGCGTGCAGCGGCACGAGACCCTCGCAGTGGTTGTCGTCTATCTCGCAATAGATGCCGAACGACTGTATGCCGCTGATGTGTGCATCGAACTCTTCGCCGATGAAGTCGGACATAAATTCCACCATCTTATATTTTATCGACTCTCTTTCGGCGTTCTGTGCTATCTGCTCCATGTCCGACGAGTGCTTGCACTGGTCTTCGTAGTAGTCTTTGTTGGCTGATCGTCCGCCGTTCTGGTAGCGTGTCAGCAGTCGGTGTACCATCGTGTCGGGGTATCGTCGTATTGGCGACGTGAAGTGGGTGTAGTAGTCGAAAGCCAGTCCGTAGTGTCCTATGTTGTGTACGCTGTACTTCGCCTTCATCATTGCCCGCAGTGCTATCGTCTCTATCAGCTTCTGCTCGTTGCGTCCCTGACATCCGTCCATGAGCGCGTTGAGGCTTCGCGATATTGCCGCGCGTGTGCCTGAGGTCTTTACCTTGTAGCCGAAGCGCTTGACAAACTGTCGCAGGTCTTCGAGCTTTGTGGGGTCTGGCTGGTCGTGTATGCGGTATGGCAGTGTCTTTGCCTTAGTGCCTTTCTTCACTCTTCCTATGCTCTCAGCCACTGTGCGGTTGGCGAGCAGCATAAATTCCTCTATGAGCTTGTTGGCATCTTTCGACTTCTTGTAGTAGCATCGTGTCGGCTTTCCCTTGTCGTCGATGTCGAAGTGCAGTTCCTCTCTGTCGAACTTCACGGCTCCATTTTCAAATCGTTTCTGCCTCAGCAGCTTGGCAAGACGGTCGAGCGTGCAGAGTTCCTCTCCGTATTCGCCCTTGTATTTGCCGTCTTTTGGCTGCGGTGCAGGCTCTCCGGTGCCGTCCTTGACACCGTTCTGTTCGAGTATCTCCTGTGCCTCTTCGTAGGCGAAGCGCCGGTTTGAGCGTATGATGGTGTGTGCCAGGTGCCAGTCGGCTATGTCGCCGTTGTCGTCCATCTTGAAGATGACGCTGTAGCAGAGTTTGTCTTCGTCCGGTCGCAGCGAGCAGATGAAGTTGCAGAGGCGCTCGGGCAACATCGGAATGGTGCGGTCTACGAGGTAGACGCTCGTTGCTCGGCGCTGTGCCTCCTTGTCTATGGGCGAGTTTTCCTTCACATAGTGCGACACGTCGGCTATGTGTACGCCTATTTCCCACTGCCTGAGGGCTGTGCCGCCGCTGCCTTTTTTCTTTTCGCCGAGCAGTCTTACCGAGAGTGCGTCGTCGAAGTCTTTGGCATCGTGCGGGTCGATGGTGAATGTCGTTGCGTTGCGGTAGTCCTCGCGTTCGGCTATGTCTTGCGGCGTGATGTCGGCATTTATCTTCTCGGCAAGGTCTTCAAGGTGTTTCGGATACTTGTATGGCAGTCCGTATTTTGCGAGTATGGCGTGCATCTCGGCTGTGTTTTCTCCTTTCTTTCCGAGTATGTCTACCACTTCGCCTATGATGTTTTTCTTTTCCTTCGATGGCCACTGCACTATTCTGACGACCGCCTTGTCGCCTGTCTTGCCGCCTTTCAGCTTTTTCTTGGGTATCATTATGTCGTGCACGAAGATGTTGCTCTCGGTCAGCAGGAATGCATAGTCTTTCTCCACTTGCAGCTGCCCGACGAACTGGTCGGTCTTTCTCTCGAGAATATCTGTAACCATTGCCTCCTTCATGTGTCGCGGTCGCCGTGCGAGGAGCGTTACCCTGACGCGGTCGCCGTCGAAGGCGAACATGGAGTTGCGTTCAGATACGGCTATCGCCTTGTCTGAGCCGTCGGCAGTGAACGAGTTTCTGCCGTTCGACTTGCGGTGGAAGATGCCTTCCTGCACCTGTCCCTCTACGTTCAGGCGGTAGCTGTTGTCTGACACTTTCGTCAGGAAGTCGTCCCACGCCATCTCTTCCATCGTGTTGATGGCGAGCATCTTGGCGGGATGGTTGTCAAGGTGCAACTGCTTGAATATATGCTTGAATGTGAATGTTTCGCCTGGCTGCGACTGGAACATGTTTACCAGTGCGTCGGTCATCTGGCGCTTGTTCATGCGCTGTCGTTTGTTTTTTCCTTTTCCCATAGTTGTTTGTTTTTGACTGATGTCTGCGGTTTCGGTTTTTGTTTTCTAACTGCAAATATACAATTATGTGTCGAAATGACAAAATTATTGTGCCTGTAAAATCAAAAAAAGTGCGGTGCCGGGCTGTTGTCCCGACGCCGCACAGGTCAGCAGAATAGACTGCAATTAAATTAATTAAGGAAGAATGTCTCCGTTTTCGGAGATTTTCACGTATATGTCGGCTGCTCCCTGCTTGTCGAGTTCCAGCTGATAATATTTCTCTGTTGGTTTCTCCACGAGGTCGCAGTCGTCAATATATCGGTCAGGATAGTCGGTTTTCACGCGGTCGGCAACGGCAGCCGGCAGCATCGAGACGTGCAGGTCGGTAACGGTCATCACCCAAGTGCCGTCCATCTGATACCATGCTTCCACTTCGCAGCCATTGCTGTAGAACTCAGCCTTGTACATGCCGCGCTCAACTTCCCACATGGCGTTGACGTTAGGATACATTTCCTGGAACGCCGTCATAACTTCTGTCTTTACTTTGTTTGCTGCTACGTCTTCGTCATCGTCGTTGCAGCTTGTCGTCAGTACAATGCCCAGCGAGATTAACGCGAACATTGCCAAATAACTAAATCTTGTTTTCATTTCTTCTGTCTTTTTTAGTTTATACTATTGTTTGTCTCTGCAAAGATAGCGACAGAGGCAATATGTCGCGAATTTTCGCAGTAACATTTCGTTTACAATAAGTTTACAAACGTATTACACGGCTACTGCCGGCGTGCCGAAACACGTGCCGGCTGGAGCGGAAGGCGGCAAAAGAAAAAAGCGCTGTCAGGATTTCACATCTTGACGGCGCAGTGAGTCAGTAGTTAGATTGTCACTTCTCATTAATTTAAGGAAGAATTATTAAATCTATTAGCATTACTTTAAAATCCTAAGTGTGATTGGTTTTTGACTATAATATTTAGTTTTGCACTGCAAAGATAAGAACTTTTTTTTATTCCGTGCAATTTTTCCGCAAAGAATGATGTTACAATTTTGTTACAAACACGGAATGTCGCCATGCCAAAGCGGCTGATAGTTGACAATTATGAAACTGTCGGGGCGCTCAGCCGGTATGTTTTTTGCGGAGAGAAAAGTGCGTTTCAGAGAAAAAAGTGCCCGTTTGACATGCGCAACGTAAATGTTAAAATTGTCAAAGACCATGTTTGACACTGCTTTTTGGCAGAAACGGGCTCGCCAGGCATTGTGTTTTGTAGTGCCAAACACTATGTCTGACATCCTCAAACACACTGTTTGACACTCTCAAACATACTCTTTGACAATTTTAACACTTGCTGCCGAGCGACGAAACGCCTGCTCCTGCGGACATCAGACTGTGTGTCAGGCAGATACGGACGAAGGCTAATTTTCGGCGTTTTTCGGCTCTTGAATGTCAAAACGGGAAAACATCGCATTCTCAGGGCATATTCGTGTTAACGCATTAACATACGGAGTGTTAATTTTTAACCATATCGCCGCTCTCAGCCTGCTGCTCGGGCACGACGTCGGCAGCAGCCGCATTTTTTGAAAAAACATACGTTTTATTTTGTTTTCTAATCACTAAATCGTACCTTTGCAAACATGAAGATACTTATAATCAACGGTCCCAACCTCAACAGGCTCGGCACCAGAGAGCCGCAAATCTACGGGACACTGACCGACAAAGACATCGTCGACGGCTTGCGCAGCAGGTTCGCCGACACCGACATCGACTATTTCCAGAGCAACCACGAGGGCGCCATAGTGGACAGACTGCACGAGGCTGACGGGAAATACGACGGCATAGTGCTCAACGCTGCCGCATACAGCCACACGTCAGTAGCCATTCTCGACGCCATACTCGCCATAGAGACGCCGGTAGTGGAGGTGCACATGTCTAACATCTATGCACGCGAGACATTCAGACGCCAGTCTGTAATAGCAGCGGCATGCAAGGGCATGATATGCGGATTTGGAGCCGACAGCTACAGACTTGCCATCGAGAGCCTCAGACAATAGCGCCGGATACTGGAAAACACAAGGAAACAACTACTACAAAACAATAGGACTATGGCAAAAAACGTGCTGTCATCGAGCAAGATAAAGATGTTCAGACAATACCTGAAGCTGCAAAAGGGCTTCAGCAAGAACACTATCGACGCCTACATGAACGACGTGGAAAAGCTGCTCACGTTCCTCAAGGACAGGAAAATAAGCCTCAGAAACACCCGGCTGGAACACTTGCAGGAGTTTGCCGCCGTGCTCCACGACTTGGGCATCAGCGCACGCTCGCAGGCAAGAATACAGAGCGGACTGAGGGCACTGTTCCATTTCCTCACTATGGAGGGATACATAGACAAAGACCCGACCGAACTGCTGCAGGCGCCACAGCTCGGCAAGCACCTGCCGGAAGTGCTCTCGACGGCTGAAGTAGACATGATAGAAAACGCCATCGACCTCGCCAAATGGGAAGGACAGCGCAACCTGGCAATCATAGAGATGCTCTTCTCGTGCGGACTGCGCGTCAGCGAACTCGTAAACCTGAAGTTCCCAAGCCTGTATATGGAAGAGAGATTCATAAAAATCGTAGGCAAGGGCAACAAGGAACGGCTCGTGCCGATATCGGAAAAGGCTGTGGAGGAACTGCACAAATGGTTTGCCGACCGCGACAAGATGAAGATAAAGCCGGGCGAGGAAGACTATGTGTTCCTCAACAGAAGAGGCGCACACCTCACAAGGACAATGATTCTCATCATGGCAAAGCAGTACGCACGCGACGCAGGAATAAAGAAGACAATATCGCCACACACCTTCAGACACTCGTTTGCCACGGCACTGCTCGAGGGAGGAGCCGACCTAAGGGCAATACAGGTGATGCTCGGGCACGAAAGCATCAAGACTACGGAGATATACATGCACCTCGAAACACAGACAATACGCGAGGAGATACTCATACACCACCCGAGAAACATGGAGAAACACAACTTATTTGCTAAAAAACTTAAAAAAACATAACGTTTATAAATATTGAATTGATTTTCCACCTTATAAACGTAATATTGAAAGAAAACATTTATCTTTGTCAAGTTTTTAACATCTGAGATGTCAAAACGATAGCAGAAATTAACATATACAGAATAACATATCAAATTAAAACTTAAATCATGAAACTAAAAAGATTTCTTATCGCAGGCTTGCTGACCATCGCAGCGATGGTACAGGCACAGCAAATGCCGGACCTGCCTATGGACCCGGCTGTACGCATGGGAAAACTCGACAACGGACTGACTTACTACGTACGTCAGAACGGATGGCCCGAAAACCGCGTAAATTTCTACATCGCACAGAGAGTAGGCTCCATTCAGGAAAACGACGACCAGAGAGGACTCGCACACTTCCTTGAGCACATGGCTTTCAACGGCTCTGACAACTTCCCAGGCAACGACCTCATCGAGTTCACACGCTCTATCGGAGTGGAATTTGGAAGCGACCTCAACGCATACACAGGCATCGACCAGACCGTTTACCGAATATGCAACGTGCCGTCTGGACGCATCGAGACACTCGACTCTTGTATGCTCATACTGCGCGACTGGTCGTGCGGACTGCTGCTCGAAGCCGACGAGATACAGAAAGAACGCGGCGTAATACACGAAGAATGGCGTCTGCGCACATCACCGATAATGCGCATGCTCGAGAGAAACCTCGAAGCTCTATATCCAGGCTCTAAGTACGGACAGCGCATGCCTATCGGAAAAATGGAAATCATCGACAACTTCGAGCCACAGGTGCTGCGCGACTACTACCACAAGTGGTATCGTCCGGACAACCAGGCTATCATCATCGTAGGCGACATTGACGTCGACCGCACAGAAGCTAAGATAAAGGAAATGTTCGGAAACATCAAGCTCGACCCTAACGCTGCACAGGTTGTGGAAGAACAGGTGCCAGACAACGCTGAGCCTATCATCATCATCGACAAGGACAAGGAACAGCAGATGACTATCGTAGAACTGATGTTCAAGCACGACCCGACACCGAAAGAGGCT
>Ga0256404_1008523_pt1 | contig 15339 bp, 14 predicted proteins | sample RumenRJG_01DNA_FD_185990 | JGI IMG/M metagenome (GOLD analysis project Ga0256404, IMG submission 185990) | Bovine rumen microbial communities from Lethbridge, Alberta, Canada - RJG_01 | ecosystem: Host-associated > Mammals > Digestive system > Stomach > Rumen | place: Canada: Alberta | collected...
CATCATATTTTTCTCTTCGAGCTTGTGCTCAATGATGCCCATGGTAAGCTTCGTGGCATAGAGGGGCACCGACAGCTGGTTCAGGACATAGGGAATCGCCCCGATATGGTCTTCATGTCCGTGGGTGATGAAAATGCCCTTGACCTTGTCTTCATTCTCGATCAGAAAGGAAATATCGGGTATGACAAGGTCGACCCCCGGCATGTCGTCCTCGGGGAACGCCATTCCGCAGTCAACGACGATGATACTGTCGCCGTAGCAGAAAGCTGTCATATTCATTCCGATGAGTTCAACGCCGCCCAGGGGAATGATCTGCAGCTTCTCTTTAGTTTTTTTCTTACTCACTTAAAAAACAACCTCCGTATCGTCCAAAAGTTCTGCGAAAACCTTGCCGATTGCGGAAAGCTCATCCTCATCCGTGACAGTTTCATAGAGAACGCTTGAATCCTCGTCCCTGATCTCACGCAGAATCAGGACCTCGAACTCGGCCTCTTCCTCCTCCCCGGCCTCCTCAAAAGAGTCATCCGTCGTCACCAGAAGATAGTGCTTTCCTCCAATCTCGGTTTCTTCTATCACATACGCGGGTACCTCTTCGCCGGTCTCCGCGTCTGTAAGCATAATTGTGGCTGCCTCTTCTGCAACATTCTCAATAGGGTCATTTTCAGGCATTGTATTATTTCCTTATATGACTAATGTGATTTTTCCAGTTCCATAACGCATCACACCGTTCAAATTAATTTGAAACGGTGTGAATGCGTTAATGGAACGCCCTCTTCAACGAGCGCGAGTGACGCGACAGCGGCACAAAAAGCGCGAGGTGAAGAGGAGGATTGCGGAAGTTGCGCAGCAACGAAGCAATCCGGCGGAAAAATTATTGTGCAGTGTTCTTCTCCCGGTCCATGTAGGACTGAAGGATCAGCATGGCTGCGATTTCATCGACATATTTCTTGTGGTCGCTCTGCCCGGTCTCATTCATAGTCCGGTCGGAAATCACGGTCGTATAGCGTTCGTCCTGAAACTCAATCGGAAGGTCCGTACGTGTCGCAAGGCCGTCCGCAAATTCCCGGGTCACCCGGCAGCGTTCGCCTTCGGTTCCATCCAGTTCCACGGGCAGGCCGATGACTATCTTCCCTACCTCATACTCCCCGATGAGCTCCACAATCCTGGCATAGGTCTTCCGGAGCTTCGTGGGCTTTTCCCTGCGGATAATCTCCACTCCCTGGGCCGTAATTCCCAGGGCGTCTGAAACGGCCACACCGACGGTCTTGTTCCCGAAGTCGAGGCCCAGCAGTCTTTCACTCATACATATCTCCCGTCAGCTTTTTCTGCTGATACCCCACCCCGAGTTTCTGCCGATATTTCCAGCCGAAGAAAACGGGCACAGCTATCAGCCCCTCCGGTTCCAGGCCTCGCCATTAATATATTCGCGAAGGAGCTCCTCAACGAGCTCGTCCCGCTCGACCTTCATGATCAGGGACCGGGCATTGTTGTGGCTCGTGATGAAGGTAGGATCCCCGGACATGATGTAGCCGACAATCTGGTTCACGGGATTGTAGCCCTTCTCGGAAAGGGCGTCATAGACCGTATGAATGATGTCCTTGACGCCGACGGAATTCTCAGACTCGACCTTGAAGTATTGGGTATTCGAAAGATCACTGTTCATGACATTTCCTCTGAAAAGCAAACCGAAATTCGTCTAGAATATTATACAGAAATCGTATCAGAATGTAAACCGCAGGTAAAAGCAGCCAGCGTACCTATAGAAATACCGGCGTCCCGAGCAGGGTCTTGTCATCCAAAAAGCCCTGTACCTGAACCGGAACCGTAAGGCCAATCAGATTTGCTCCCATTCCGGCTCTGCCAGCTTCCTCCCTCAGGCTTTCCATAGGGATTGCCACCCTCAGATACTCCTTGCTGTAACCAGCCACATAAGGGTTCCCCGCAATGGTCTCCCTCTCCTCTGTGAGCACGGAGACCGCCTTCCCGATGAAGGAGCCCATATAGGCCTTCTTATATTCCTTCTGCTGGTCTATCAGGCGGTTGACCCGCTCCGATTTCACGGCCTTGGAAAGCTGACCGGGCATCTTCGCTGCCCTTGTGCCTTCCCTCGACGAAAATGGAAATACGTGGATTTCATAAAAGCCGATTTCCCGGGCAAAGGCCAGGGTCTCTTCAAATTCCTCTTCCATCTCCCCGGGAAAGCCGCAGATGATGTCGGTCGTAATGGCCGGATTGCCGAAGTACTTCCGCAGATATCCCACGGAAGCCGCAAACTCTTCCGTCGTGTAGTGGCGGTTCATGCGGGAAAGGACCGTATCCGAGCCGGACTGCAGGGACATATGAAACTGGGGACAGATTTCCTGTTTCATGGAAAGCCGCTTGGCAAAGTCCTCCGTCACCGTCACGGGTTCCAGGGAGCCAAGGCGCACCCGCTCGATTCCGGGCACGTCACAGAGCTTCTCCAGGAGGTCGGTAAGGGATGCCCCGTCGTCCGCCCCCTGGAAGGAGCCGATATGGATGCCGGTCACCACGGCTTCCTTCAGGCCCCGGTCAGAAAGGCCCCGGGCTTCTTTCAGGATGTCTGCCGTCGTCCGGGACCTCGACCTTCCCCGGGCATAGGGAATCAGGCAGTAGGAACAGAAGCGGTCGCAGCCGTCCTGAATCTTCAGGAAGCCGGAAGTCCGATTGAGGCTCTCTGCATCGTCGGAGGGAGCCCCCATCTCCTCGAAGGAAAGGCCGTGTTCATTGATGTCGATGACGTCCTCTACGGTCTTTTGGCCGGAAAGGAAGTCTTCGATTTTCTCCGGCAGAGCCGTCTTTTCATTGTTCCCCAGGAGAATATCCGCCCCGGTTTCAGAAAGGACCTTCTCCACTCCGTCCTTTGCCACAGCCGTCTGCACGAAGCAGCCGGCCGCCACGACGACAGCCTCCGGATTCAGTCTCCTGGCCCGATGCAGCATCTGCCGGGACTTCTGGTCGGCCACTGCCGTCACGGTGCATGTATTAATGACATAGACGTCGGCCTTTTCGGTAAAGGGGACGATATCGTATCCGGCTTCCGAAAGGGCCCGCTTCATGCGCTCCGTCTCGTATTCATTTACCTTGCAGCCGAGATTGTGCAGGGCGGCTGTTTTTTTATTATTCATAAATCTTTGTCAAAATTAGATAAAAGATGAGTCAAATCTTGCCTTGTGATTGACTTTTTTGAGCGTTTGAAATAAGATGACATCGTAAGTTCGGGGAAACAAAATTGACTGCCGGACCGGCAGAAAACAGTCCGTCTGGTCAGTCAAAGCATTCAGCAAATTGGGAGGTACTCCAAATGAAAAAAGTTTCTATTTCACTCAATTCCATCGACAAGGTAAAGAGCTTCGTCAATACCATCACGAAGTTCGATTCCGACTTCGACCTGATCTCCGGCCGCTACGTGATAGACGCCAAGTCCATTATGGGAATCTTCTCCCTGGATCTGTCCCAGCCCATCGAGCTGACCATCCATGCAGATGATGACGCAGCCATCCTCGAGGCCATCAAGCCTTACCTCGTTTGATCGATAGTTGATTGAACCTTTCGCCCGCCAGGCAAATCGCCCGGCGGGCTTTTTTTGCGCTCAATTTTCAGGAAAAGTCATGTATACGCAATGCGTATTTTCAGTGCTCAATCAATCCGGATCACTTCCGTGGTATCAATGGCCGTCTGATACAGGTCTTCAATCTGACCGACCAGAGCCTGCTCGTCTGATTCAATAATATCGAGCTTGGGCTTGGTCACCGGGTGCTTGGCGACAAAGATTGTGCAGCAGTCCTGGTAGGGAAGAATGGAAGTCTCGTAGGTCCCGATTTTCAGGGACTCATCGATGATCTCCTGCTTGTCCCAGGCAATCAGAGGCCGGTAGACCGGAAGCTTCGTGACGGCCGCATCGGTACAGGATAGGGACTGCATGGTCTGGGAAGCCACCTGCCCGATGGATTCGCCGGTGACCAGGCCCATATCCCCGTCCTCGAGGGCGAAGTGCTCCGCAATCTTCATCATGTAGCGGCGCATGATAATCGTAAGCTCGTCGTGGGGACAGCAGTCCAATATCTTCATCTGGATGTCCGTGAAGTTTACGATATGAAGGCGGATGGGGCCCGTGTATTTCGATATTATTTTTGCGAGATCGATGACCTTGTTCTTCGCACGCTCGGAGGTGTAGGGCGGAGCGTGGAAGTAGACCGCATCAATCGTAACGCCCCGCTTGGCGATCCGGTAGCCGGCCACCGGGGAATCGATGCCGCCGGACAAAAGGAGCATGGCCCGGCCGGACGTGCCCAGGGGCAGACCGCCGAGACCTTCATACACTTTCGAATAGAGGGAAATCTTCCCCCGGATTTCCACATGGATGACCACGTCGGGATTGTGGACGTCGACTTTCAGATCCGGGAAGGCATCGAGGATGTCTCCGCCCAGGTCCGCCGCCAGTTCCATGGAATCCTTGGGATAGTCCTTCCGACCCCGCCGACAGGCCACCTTGAAGGTGAAGTCCTTTTTGTCATAGGCCTTGTCGATGAAGTCGATGACCCGCTTCGAAAGATCCTCGTAGCCATTATCGGAAAGCAGCACTACCGGGCAGATCTGTACGAGACCGAAGACCGATTTCACGGCATCGAGGGCATTTTCATAGTCGAAGTCCCCTTCCGCCTCCACGTAGATGCGGCCGTTCGGACGGGTGACTTTGAACTTGCCATCCACCCGTTTCAGGGCCCGCTCCACGTCCCGCACCAGTGCCTCTTCAAAGAGGTAGCGGTTCTTGCCCTTGACGCCGATTTCGCCGTATTTCAGTAAGAATGCGTGATACATATCAATATCTCCGATATTTCTGCAGAGTCGGAATGAGTTCCTTCATGGTTTCCGCAGCGGCAATGAGCTCCTCCTCCGTCGTGAAGACCGACATGGAAAAGCGGACCGTCGCGTCGAGAAGGTCGGTGTCGAGGCCGATGGCCTTCAGGGTCCGGCTGATGGAAGGCCGGTTGGAAGAGCAGGCAGAGCCCGCGCTTACGAAGATGCCCTTCTCCTCCAGGGCATGGAGCAGAACCTCCGCCCGGACATTCTGTACACTGACACTTACAATGTAAGGGGCGACGAGCTCCTCTTTTTCCGGGTCCTTAATGCCGTCGTAGGGAGTCTCCGGTCCGTTGATGGAGACCCCGTCAATCGTGGAAATCGCATCAACAAAGGTCTTCCGCAGCTGTCCGAATTTTTCCAGATGTTTCTCTTTCGTAATGAAGGAAACCGCCTCGCCAAGGCCCGCAATGGCCGGCACGTTCTCGGTTCCGGACCGCAGGGACCCTTCCTGGCCGCCGCCGAAAATCAGAGGCCGCACCCGAACTCCGTCTTTGACATAGAGAAAGCCGGATCCTTTCGGTCCGTGAATCTTGTGGCCGGAAACCGAGAGCAGGTCGATCCCCGCTTTCCCGGGATTTATCGGAATCTTCCCGTAGGACTGAATCGCGTCTACATGGAAGATGGTCTTCGGATTCTTCTCATGAATGATCTTCGCCGCCGCCTCGACGGGCTCCACGGTTCCGATTTCATTGTTCACCTGCATGATGGAGACAAGGACCGTATCCTCCCGGATGGCGTCAGAGAGCTCACCCAAGTCAATCCGCCCCTTGGAGTCCACGGAAAGCCTCGTCACCTCATAGCCGTTCTGCTCAAGGTAGGTCATAGGCATCTCGACGGCCGCATGCTCGATACTGGTCGTAATCACATGCTTTCCGTTCCGTCTATACATGTCGCAGGCGCCGAGAATAGCGGTATTATTGGACTCGCTGCCGCCGGAGGTAAAAAAGATTTCCTTCTCCTTCGCGTGAAGACTGTCCGCGATGACCTTTCTCGAATGCTTTAAGTACCGCTCTGCGTCGACCCCCTTATTGTGGAGTGACGACGGATTCCCGAAGTCCTCTGTCAGGACTTTCTGCATGACCTCCGCGGCCTCCGGCAGACACCGGGTCGTTGCCGAATTATCGAGATATATTTCTTTCATGACTAATATAAAGCCTCGTAAATTTCTTCTAACTGAAGTTTGCCGTCTCGAATCTGCCGGAAATCATTTCCGGCAGACGATGGAAAACCACTCGCCGTCAGCCACTTCGTCAAGTACTGTAAATCCGGCCTTCTCCAAAGCTTCCCGCACATCGCCTTTACGGAAGTTGATGATTCCGGATGTGATGAAAATGCCGTCCTTTTTGATGGCCCTGTATGCTGCCGGAGCCATAGGGATGATGATGTCGGCAAGGATGTTTGCCGTCACGACGTCGTAAGCCCCGTAGCCGACCCGGTCCTGAAGTTCCCTATCTTCTGTCAGGTTTCCGATGTAGACGTCAAAGTCTTCCTTTGAAAGATGGTTCTTCTCCAGATTCTCATAGCAGGTGTCTGTGCAGTCCGGATCGATATCCGTCCCGGTCACATGAGAAGCCCCATAGAGAAGGGCAACAATGGCAAGAATTCCGGACCCCGTTCCCAGATCAAGGACCCGGTCTCCCTCTTTCAGGTACTTCTGCAAACCTTCTATGCAAAGTCTTGTCGACTCATGGGCCCCGGTCCCGAAGGCCACGCCGGGATCGATTTCGAGCTCATGGGTATGGGGAAGGTCGGCAGGAGCCTCCTCCCACGAGGGGCGGATCAGAAGGTCTCCAATTGTGAAGGCGTGGAAGTAGTCCTTCCACTTGTCCCGCCATTCCTTATCGTCTGATGTCGTCACATGCAGGGTACAGGTCCCGACCGGGATGCCCTCTCCGCTCTCCTCTTTTTTCTTGAGTTCCGAGAGGACGCCTGTGACCTTCGAGGCCATCTCATCGGCATCCGTGTCGCCGGGCATATAGAATTTCACAACGGAAGTTCCGTCATCGGCCGGGGTATCAGGCTGCAGTTCCGGGAAGAAGCCGCCTTCTTTTTCCGAATCGTCCACGAATTCATTGTCATCGAATTCCACCGAATCGATTCCCAGCCGGTCGGACAGCATGTAGGCGATGACGTCCTCCGCCTCTGTGGTCGTATCGATGGCAAAGCAGAAGTATTTCATTATTCATGCTCCTAATGGCTCATTCCTGCAGGGCTTCTCTGAATGAAGCTCACACGAAAAAACGTCAGGCAAAAAAATATCCCGCACCATGCGAAAGGATAACCCATGCATTATACGGGATAAAGTCTTTTTTTTCAATGTGGACGTGAAACCTTACGTCGTGAAACGGTCCCGGAAGGACTTTTTCTTTTTCTCGGCCTTGACCTTGGTGCCGCCGGGCGTCAGGGTCTTTCCGGTCGCGTCGTCAAAGGCCTTCAAAGCCTCCTTCGCATCGGCGGAAAGGTTCGTGGGAACCTGAACGACCAGAGTCACATAGTGGTCGCCCCGCATGTTCGCATTCCGCAGGGAAGGAATCCCCTTGCCCTTGAGGCGGATGGTGGTATTGGTCTGGGTCCCGGCCTTGACGTCGTAAGAAACCTTGCCGTCAATCGTGTCGATGATGGCTTCCCCGCCGAGGGCCGCCTGGGCAAAGGAAATCGGAGCTTCCGAATAGACGTCATAGTCCCGCCGCTTGAAGACAGGGTCTTCCTTGACCCGGACCTCGACGAGGAGGTCGCCCCGCTCGCCGCCGTTCGTACCAGGCTCACCCTTGCCCCGGATCCGGACGGCCTGCCCGTCATCTATTCCGGCAGGGATATTGACGGAAAGCCGCTTCTTCTTCGCCACATAGCCGGTGCCATGGCAGTCCGGGCAGGGAGATTCGATAATCTCGCCGGTGCCGTGGCAGTCCGGGCAGGTCGTGACGTTTTGAATGGTGCCGAAGAAGGACTGCTGGGTCATGACAATCTGACCCTTGCCGCCGCACTTGGGGCACTTCTTCTTACCGGTACCCGGCCGGCAGCCGGTCCCGTGGCAGGTCTCGCACTCGTCCTTAAGAACAATCTCCAACTCCTTGGTGCAGCCGAAGGCCGCATCATGAAAACTGATATTGACGGCCGCCCTGAGATTGGCCCCCTTCATGGGGCCGTTGCTTGCCCGTCTCCGCGAGGTACCTCCGCCGAAGAAGTTCCCGAAGATATCGGAGAACATGTCGGAGAAGTCCATGCCGGAGAAGTCGAATCCGCCTCCGCCGGCACCGCCCTCGAAGGCCGCATGGCCGAACTGATCATACTGCTTCCGCTTCTCAGGGTCGGACAGGACCGCGTAGGCCTCGGAGCATTCCTTGAATTTGGCCTCGGCCTCCTTGTCTCCCGGGTTCATATCGGGATGGTATTTCTTTGCGAGCTTCCGGTAGGCCGACTTGATGGTCGCGTCATCCGCGTTCCGGTCGACCCCCAGCACCTCGTAATAGTCTCTCTTTTCAGCCATAATTCAATCTCTCTAACTTCTGTTAAACCTAGTGTACAGCATAAGGGAAGAGCACCTCCTGCGTCGCCGCCAGTGCTCTCCCCCAAAACGCTAAGCTGTCAGAGCAGTTCGCGCATTCGATTAAACTTCTTTAAAGTCCGCGTCAACCACGTCATCGCCGCCGTTGCTGCCGCTGTTTCCGCCGTTAGTGCCATTCGGCTGAGGACCGGGGCCTGCCTGAGGACCTGCCTGACCCTGGGCCTGCTGGGCTGCCTGGGCCTGGGCTTCGTACATCTTTGTGAAGACGCCCTGGGCACTGTGCTCGAGCTTCTCCTTGGCCGCTTTGAGTTCATTGACATCGGCATCCGTCATATTGGCTGCATCCTGATTCTTGTCGAGGAGGTCGCGGACAGCCTTGACATCGGCTTCAACCGCAGCCTTATCAGACTCACTTACCTTGTCGCCGACTTCCTTCAGGGCATTCTCGGTCTGGCTTGCGAAAGCGTCTGCATCGTTTCTTACATCGATGGCTTCCTTCCGCTTCTTGTCCTGGGCCTCATATTCTGCGGCTTCCTTAACTGCCTTGTCGATTTCGTCATCGGACATATTGGAGCCGCCGGTGATGGTGATGTGCTGCTCCTTGCCGGTGCCGAGGTCCTTGGCGGATACGTTTACGATACCGTTGGCATCGATATCGAAGGTGACTTCGATCTGAGGAATTCCTCTGGGTGCGGGTGCGATGCCGTCCAGACGGAACTGGCCGAGGGACTTATTATCCCTTGCAAACTGCCGCTCGCCCTGTACGACGTTGATATCGACGGCGGTCTGATTGTCCTCTGCGGTGGAGAAGATCTGGGACTTCTTCGTAGGAATGGTCGTATTCCGCTCGATCAGGCGGGTTGCGATGCCGCCCATAGTCTCGATGGAAAGAGAAAGGGGGGTGACATCGAGAAGGAGGATTTCCCCGGCGCCCGCATCGCCTGCGAGCTTGCCGCCCTGGATAGAAGCACCGATGGCAACGCACTCATCGGGATTCAGGGTCTTGGAAGGCTCGTGGCCGGTCAGCTCCCTGACCTTCTCCTGTACGGCAGGAATACGGGTAGAACCGCCTACCAGCAGGACCTTCGAAAGATCTGCTGTCGTAATGCCAGCATCCTTCAGAGCGTTCTGAACAGGGATTGCAGTTTTCTCAACGAGATCTCTTGTCAGCTCATCGAACTTTGCCCGGGAAAGGTCCATATCGAAATGCTTGGGGCCGTCTGCTGTTGCCGTAATGAAAGGCAGGTTGATATTTGTAGTCGTTGCGGAAGAAAGCTCCTTCTTGGCCTTCTCGGCAGCTTCCTTCAGACGCTGCATGGCCATCTTGTCAGAAGAAAGGTCTACGCCCTCTTTTGCTTTGAACTCGGAAACCATCCAGTCGATGATCTTGTTATCGAAATCATCGCCGCCCAGATGGGTATCCCCGTTTGTTGCAAGGACTTCGATGACACCGTCGCCGATCTCGATGACAGATACATCGAAGGTACCGCCGCCGAGATCGTATACAAGGATCTTCTGCTCTTTTTCATTATCAAGGCCGTAAGCCAGAGCGGCTGCCGTAGGTTCATTGATAATACGCTTTACATCGAGGCCTGCAATCTTGCCGGCATCCTTGGTAGCCTGCCGCTGAGCATCGTTGAAGTAAGCGGGAACCGTGATGACGGCCTCGGTGACCTTCTCGCCCAGGTAGCTCTCTGCATCACTCTTCAGCTTCTGCAGGATCATCGCGGAAATCTGCTGGGGAGAATACTGCTTGCCATCAATCGTGACATGATAATCCTTGCCCATCTGCCGCTTGATGGAAGATATTGTGTGATCGGCATTGGTAACTGCCTGACGCTTTGCCGGATCACCGACGAGACGCTCACCGTTCTTTGTAAATGCCACGATGGAAGGGGTCGTGCGGGAGCCCTCCTGGTTGGCGATGACGGTCGGCTTTCCACCTTCCATGACCGCTACGCAGCTGTTTGTTGTACCGAGATCGATACCTATAATCTTGCCCATAATTTTTTCCTCCTAAGCAATAGAATGAAAAACTTGTATACTTTTTTGCTGCCGCTCCTTCGCCGTTGAAGGAACCGGCTCTATATGTGAAACGGGATGTGCCCGGTTCATGCTTTATGACGAATATAAACCGCTTCAGTTCGCTACCTTGACCATGGAATGGCGGACGACCGTGTCGTGGAAGGTATAGCCCTTCTGCAGTTCCTCGACTACCTCATTCTCTCCGTACTGGTCGTCGTCCACATGCATGACAGCGTTGTGAAGGTTGGGGTCAAAGGTTTTTCCCTTGGCGTCGATAGCCTCAAGTCCAATGTCATCGAGAGTCTTCGTCATCTGCTTATAGATCATCCGGACTCCGTCGCCGAAAGCATCGCCCTCTGCCGGGGCATTTGCCAGACCCCGTTCGAAATTGTCAACGACAGGAAGAATCTTTTCCAAGACGCTCCGGGCTCCGGCGTCAAACATGTCCGCCTTTTCCTTCTCGGTCCGCTTGCGGAAGTTCTCAAACTCGGCCATCTGCCGCTTGAGGCGATCGGTCAGGTCGTCAATCTTTTCCTGCTCGGGAGAGGGCTTCTTTTCCTCCGCCTTCTCCTCCGCGGTTTCTCCCGGTTTTGTATCTTCAGCAGGCTTTTCCGCTTCTTCCTTCTTTTCCTCTTTTTTTGCCTCAGCTTCGGCTTTTACTTCCTTCTCAGATTCTTTGGAAGTTTTTTCTTCGGTTTCGAAATTTTCTTTTTTCTCCGCCTTGCCTTCCGCATTATGCTTGTTATGAGACATTCCTGCTATTTCCTTTCCATATATTTTCTAATCATCCGTCCGCCGCAGTGCCTTGTCCAGGCCGGATTTGATGCGGGACATGGTTTCGACGACCTTGCGGTAGTCCATCCGCTTGGGACCGATGATTCCGATGGTGCCCTTGACCCCGTCGGCCAGCTCATAGGTGGCGGTGACAACGGAGCAGTCCTCCATGTTCGACATCTCGTTTTCGGAGCCAATCATGACCCGAATGCCGTTCTTCTTCAGTTCCTCGTCGTCCTCGGTCTCCCGGATGAATTCCTGCAGCTCTTCCTTGTTCTCAAGCTTGGAAAGAATTTCACTGGCCTGCTGCTTATTGTCCGAAAGTTCCGGGTACTTGAAGATATTCGTGGCTCCGGAAGTGTAGACCTCAAGGTCCTCAGAATCATTGATGGTTTCAGCCACCGTTTTCATAACGGCTTCGACGATGTCTTCCTTGTCTCCAGCCTGGGCCTTCATCTTCTGAATCAGCTCCAGATTGATTTCCGAAACGGTGAGGCCGTTCAGATTCGTATTCAGGAGCATGTTCATCTTCAGGAGGTTCTCATTGTCCAAAGGCTCGTCCACTTCGATGATGCGGTTCTTTACGAGATTCCCGCCCATGACGACGACACAGAGGAGCTGGTCATCTGCCACATTCGAAAGCTGGACGAACTTCACCCGGTTCGTGGAAAGGGCCGGAGCCGAAACGACGGACGGATACTGGGTCGTCTTGGCCAGAAGCTGAACGACCTGCTTTAAGAGCTCTTCCAGCTTCTCGGTCTTCTTCAGGAGCAGGTCCTTGGCGTCATCCGCCTCGTCCTCTTCCACATCCAGCAGGTGGTCCACATAGAAGCGGTAGCCCTTGTCGGAAGGAATCCGGCCGGCTGAGGTGTGGGGCTGAACGATGTACCCGAGCTCCTCCAGGTCACTCATCTCGTTTCGGATGGTAGCTGAGGAAAGCGAAACGCCGGGGAATTTGGAAATCGTCCGGCTGCCCACCGGCTCACCGGTTTCGAAGTAGGTCTGGATGATCGCGTTCAATATGAGGATTTTTCGTTCGTCCAGTTCGTCGTCCATCGGGGGTTCCTTTCTCTGTTAGCACTCGATTGTTTGGAGTGCTAATATCTACGACTGTTAATCTACTACCCCCTGCCGCTTTTGTCAACATTATTTTGGAAAAAATTGCACAAAGATTGCGAAGATTCCGTGCCAAAGAAAAAACAGGGGCCCGCAGCCGGCGCTGCCGGCCACGGGCCCCTGAAGGCGTTCCGTTTTTATTATTCATATCTGAGGGCATCGATCGGGTTCATCCGTGCAGCCTTGGCCGCCGGATAGTAGCCGAAGAAGACACCGATGGCAAGGGAAATCAGGAAAAAGATGCCGATCTGCTTAAAGGATAGTACCGGAGCTATGCCCTGCATTTTGCAGGCCACAAAGCCGATGCTGATGCCGCCGGCAATACCGATGGCCCCGCCGATGAGGCAAATCATGATGGCTTCCGTGATGAACTGGCTCCGGATGTCTGAGTTCAGGGCACCGAGGGCCTTACGGGTCCCTATTTCCTTCGTCCGCTCGACAATGGTCACGGTCATGATGTTCATGACTCCGATGCCGCCGACCAGGAGGGCAATGGCCCCGACCAGGGCCGCCTGCAGGGATTTCTGCTTGACGGAGGCTTCCGCCTGCTCTATGTAGGTGGCATTGTTGTCCCCGTCGACAATGGCGTTCGTGCCGGCCGGAACCAGGGACTGGAGGTAGGCCTTGATGTCGTCTGTCAGGGTGAAGACATCCTCGCCGGGCTTGGCATTCAGTGAGAAGTAGTTGATCTGCTTCCCGCTCTCGTACTTGACCAGGCTCTGGGCGTTTAAGTAGGGAATGTAGAGGTCCGTCTGGATATTTTTCATATCCGCGGAATTCTGGAAGTCCTGCCCCTGAATCTGGTAGGCGTAGACCCCGATGATCGTATAGATGTAGGTCTGCTTGTTTTCATCCTGCCCGCCCAAATCCATGTCCGACATTTCAAACTCTATGTCCTGGCCTATGGCCCCCTCATAGTCTCCGTCGAAAAGATTGTCGACGAGCTTGTCCGAGACAATGCAGACCTTGTCATCGGCCCCCATCTGCCCTTCCTGGAAGGTCGTCCCGGCCGTCAGCTGAAAGTTGTTTGTGGGAAGCTTGAAAAAACCGTTATTTACCCCCTGCACTGTGATGTTGGCCGTCTTCGAATCGGAAGCCGAATCCCGCTTGGCCTGAGTGGAAGTCAGCCAGGCCTGCATCATGATGCAGTCAATCTTGTCACCGAATTTCGCGACCATCTTCTCCATCATGTCCTTCGTAAACTGGGGCTGGCTCGACGTGTCCGCAGGCTCCGTGACATTTCCTGCGTCGTCCGTATCGCTCATTGTGTAGTCTTCATAGATATAGTAATTGATGACGTTCGTCCCCATCTGGCTGTACTCCTTCTTCGTCTGTTCGACTGTGGAGTTTCCGATGGTGGTGATGGCGATGACGGCCGCGATACCGATGATGATGCCGAGCATGGTGAGGAAGGTTCGGAGCTTATTGGCCATCAGGGACCGCCAGGCCAGCGTGATGTTTTCACCCAGCATAGGCACCCCTCCTCTCTCCGATAATGCGCCCGTCCATCAGGGTCAGAATCCGGGATGTCTCCTCGGCCACGTGCTCACTGTGGGTAATGAGGAGCACCGTTTTTCCCCGCTCATGCAGGTCATGAAAAATATTGATGACTTCCTCGGAAGTCTCCCGGTCCAGGGCGCCGGTCGGCTCATCTCCGAGAATCAGGGCCGGGTCATTGGCCATGGCGCGGGCAATGGCCACCCGCTGCTTCTGCCCGCCGGAAAGCTCGTCCGGATTGTGGTTCATCCGGTCCTTCATGCCGACCATCTCCAGAAGCTCTTCCGCCCGTTCCTTCCGCTCCTTCGGGGGCTTCCGTGCGTAGAGGAGAGGCACTTCCACATTGGCGAGGGCACTCATCCGCGGAATCAGATTGTAGTTCTGAAAGACAAAGCCAATCCGCAGGCCCCGGATGCGGGAAACTGCGGCGTCCTTCATCGTTTCCACATTCTCCCCGAGCAGGGTGTAATTCCCCTCCGTCGGTTTGTCCAGGAGACCGATGATGTTCATCAGTGTCGACTTGCCGGAGCCGGACTCTCCGACGATGGAGGTGAGCTCCCCCTCCCGGATGTCGAGAGAGATGCCGTGCAATACCTCGAGCTCGTTCTCCGAGCCGATATAGTATTTCTTTACAATATTCTCCAGGTGGATGACAACATTCCCCGGAGCTTCAACGGAATTTGTATTCTCCAGAGCTTCTGCCTTCTGCTCATCCACAGGAGTTTTCAGTTCTTCTTCGCTCAATTGTAGATGCCCTCCAGAAGGTCGGAGTTGGTTGTCGAGTAGGTCATGTCGCCGGTGCCTGTCGTATCCGTCGAAGTCGCACCTGTCCCGTAGAGGGAGTCCCCTTCATTGATATTGCCGGAGGTAATTTCCGTATAGTTCCCGTCGGTCACACCGGTGGTCACCTTGACCGCATGGTAGACATTTCCTGCGGAATCCGTCATCGTGTCTCCGGATCCGGCCGTATCACTGCTGTTTGCCGTACCATCCGAAGTGCCATCTCCACTGACATAGATATCGGTAGTGCCGTCCGCCCCGCCGATGATCTGATTCCCGTTCTCATCCGTGGCCGGAATTTCCGTGGAAGAGCTGTCCCCGCCTGCTGTATCTGAAGAGTCTGTATTCCCGTCTCCGGTATTCATGACATAGACACAGGTATCCCCGTCCATATCCGTCATAATCGTATCATTGGGTACGGAAATGACATCCTTGGCTTCGGCCGTCACGAATTCCATCTTCGCATTCATGCCGATGCGGAGGCGCTCAATCGAGGAGGTGATGGCCACCTCGACCCGGTAGTAGACCTTCTTCTTTGATGTAATGAGACTGGTGTCTGTACCGGAGGTTCCGCTTCTCGCGGAAGCAGAAGAATCCGTCGTGGGGGTTACGGCGCAGTAGGTCACCTGCCCGGTCACGGTCTCATCTCCCGTGGAATCCGTCGTCATGTAGACATTCTGTCCGACGAAGACGTCCGCGATATGGGCTTCCTCTACATCGACGACGGCCTTGAGGGAGGAGAGATTTGAAATGACGAC
>Ga0256404_1008524_pt1 | contig 15334 bp, 18 predicted proteins | sample RumenRJG_01DNA_FD_185990 | JGI IMG/M metagenome (GOLD analysis project Ga0256404, IMG submission 185990) | Bovine rumen microbial communities from Lethbridge, Alberta, Canada - RJG_01 | ecosystem: Host-associated > Mammals > Digestive system > Stomach > Rumen | place: Canada: Alberta | collected...
GTCGACGCGGGTTCCGCTGTATCAGTGACTGTCAGCATGGGCATGGAGACCGTTCTCTATACCTATTCCGGTACCATCGAGGCCCAGAACGGGGAGGATACGACTTACGTCCTCGTCGACCTGAACGGGTCTCCGGTGGACACCTGGCAGGTGACCGCCGCCGAGGGCTCGAAGAATATTTCCGCCAACGGCATTTCTACCGAGACAGGCACCCTGGAGTGGACGACAGCTACCGGAACGACCGGTTCCATGTCCGTCAAGTTCGAGAAGCAGTGACGATGCAGGGGCGGATCATCCGGGAAGTGGCCGGATTCTACTATGTCTATTCCGAGGAGACCGGAGAGACCGTCCAGTGCCGGGCCAAGGGCATTTTCCGTAAGAAGGGCCTGCGTCCGTCGGCCGGGGACATCGTCGAATATTCCCTGACCAATACCGAAGACGTGGAAGGCAGTGTCGATGAAATCCTCCCCCGGAAGAATTCCCTGGGAAGGCCTCCTGTGGCCAATGTGGACCAGGTTCTCATCGTCTTTGCCGGGAAGAATCCCGAGCCGAACTTCCTTCTCTGTGACAAGTTCCTGATCATGCTGGATGAGAAGGAGATCCCGGCGGCCCTCTGCTTCAACAAGGCTGACATCACCGAAGAGGCCGCCATCGGCCACTTCGCTGAAATCTATGAAAAAGCCGGGTATCCGGTCTTTGTGACCAGTGCGAAGTTGGGCGAGGGAAAGGAAGCCCTCACTGAATTTCTGGATGGAAAGCTGACGGCCTTTGCCGGCCCCTCGGGGGTGGGCAAGTCCTCCCTCATGAATCTGATTTCCGGGACGGATGCCGCCGAAACCGGTGAGGTGTCGAAGAAGACGGGTCAGGGCAAGCAGACCACCCGGGCTTCCGCCATCTATGTGGCCGGGCCTTCCACCTACATCATCGATACCCCGGGCTTCGGCTCCCTGGACCTCTCGGGCATTGAGAAGGAAGACCTTTTTCTCTCCTTCCCGGAGATGGCCTCCCTGGCAGGCAAGTGCCGCTTTTCTTCCTGCGCCCACCTGAAGGAGCCGGGCTGTGCCGTGAAAGAGGCCGTGGAAGCCGGGGCCATCGCAAAAGAGCGCTACGAGAACTACTGCAGCATCTACGAAGAACTGGCTGCCCAGCGGAAGTACTGAACTCTTTTCTTCCGGGGAAGCAATTTATGGAACGTATTGTGCCGGAATTTTGTTTTACAATATTTACTGCAAGAAAATGAATTGTCTGTCTCCTTCCATCCTGTCCTGTGATTTCGCCCACCTGGCGGACCAGATTGCCGCGATTGACGAGGCCGGGGCCCAGTACGTCCACATTGACGTCATGGACGGCATGTTTGTGCCCAATATTTCCGTGGGCCTTCCGGTCGTGAAGTGCGTCCGCGGCGTGACGGACCGGATCCTCGACGTCCATCTGATGATTGAAGATCCGGACCGCTACATCGAGGCTTTCGCCAAGGCCGGGGCCGACATTATCACGGTCCATGCCGAGGCGACCAAGCACCTGGACCGGACGGTGGAGCGCATTAAGGAAGCCGGTGCCATGGCCTCAGTGGCCTTGAACCCGGCGACCCCCCTGAACGTCCTCGACTATGTCCTGCCCCAGCTCGATATGGTCCTCATCATGACCGTGAATCCCGGCTACGGGGGCCAGAAGCTGATTCCCTACACCGTGGACAAGGTCATGGATATGGCGGCCTTCATCAAGCGGGAAGGCCTTTCGACGGACATCGAAGTGGACGGGGGCATCACCCTTTCGAATGTGGAGCGGGTCATGGATGCCGGGGCCAATATCATCGTGGCCGGCTCCGCGGTCTTCTCCCCGGAGAACGGGACCATCGCCGAAAATACCAAGGCGTTTTTAAACATTATTAATGAAAAATAATCTTCTTCCTGCTTCGGCCGGAAGGGCATGAAAAGCGGCGCCCGGAGGCGCCGTTTCCTTATATTTTATGACTAATGTAATTCTTATCTTCTCCGGCGGAGCCCTCGACGACCGCTTCGCCGAAGGTATTCGGAAAAAGTATCCGGAAGCGAAGATCATCGCGGCCGACCGGGGAATTGAAGCGACGGAGCGGCTTCATATCAAGCCCGACTTCATCATCGGGGACTTTGACTCCGCTTCGGAGGCGGCCTATCAGACAGCTGCTGAGCTGGCTTCAAAATACGGAATTGAAATTGAGCGCCTGAATCCAATGAAGAACGATACGGATACGGAAGCCGCCGTGAAGGCCGCTATGCAGCGCTTTCCCGGGGAGGGCAGCATATACATTCTGGGCGGCACCGGCACGAGGCTTGACCATGTGCTGGGCAACGTCTCCATTCTCGGCATGGGGCATGAAGCCGGGAAAGAGATCTTTCTTGTGGATTCCCACAACCGGGCCCGCATGCTTTTCCCCGGAAGCCACTCCTTTGAAAAGAGCGGGATTTTCGGCACCTATGTCTCCTTTTTTCCCATCGGGGAGCCCGTGACCAAGCTCATTCTGACCGGCTTCAAGTACGGTCTGAACGGGGCCACCCTGACCGGGCTTTCCACCCGGGCCGTCAGCAATGAGGTGAAGGACGAAACGGCGAATGTCACCTTTTCGACCGGCCGCCTGCTCATGATTGAGTCGGAGGACTGAGGGCGGGGTATCGTATTCTATCTGCGGAGAGGTCAGCTTCCCGCCTTCATTTCATCCGCCTTTTCATTCAAAAAATCAGTCACGGCAATGAGGCCTTCTTCGGAAAAGTCGAAGAGGGCTCTTTTTTTGAGTTCGTCTGCCGTCGTATCGAAAGCGTAGGGACCCGGCCAGGTCGTCACTAGAAGGACGGTCTTTGTCGGAGGCTCTTCTGCCGGAGCATCCTCCGAAGGTGGTTCTTCTTTGGACTTTTCCACCGGCGCGTAGGGCCCCAGCGGAGTCTCCTCCGGAACATCGTATTTCTCCAGCCGGTAGCGGAGGTCACCAATGCTTCCGGTGAAGGGGGATTTTTTGTAGAAGCCCAGGGACAGGAGTTCTTTTCTCTGCAGCATGGCCGTCCATCCTTTCAAACTTGAAGTATTCCGAGGTTTATATTATCATAATCAGGAATTTTTGATAGGCAGGAACATTTGTTATGAAGCAGTTTCGAACGAAGCGTTTCCCGGGGAAACGGCTTTCTGTGAAACATATTTCAGAGGGGCATTTCTTCCGGAAATCCGCCCTCCTTCTGCTGGCCCTTTTTCTGGCGGTTTCTCTGCTGCCGGCCTCCGTTTTCGCGGAAGACGAAGAGGAAGTCAGCGCTGCGGACTGGATGGGGCAGCTTTCCGATTCGGAAATGCTGTCCGAAGTCACGATTCCGGGCACGAACAATTCCATGGCCCGCTATATCTTTCCCGGGGCGGCATTGAAGTGCCAGGGGAAGTCCTTTGAAAAGCAGATGGAGGAGGGCTACCGCTTTTTCGATATCGGCCTCGGCATCGATGAAAAGAAGAAGGATACAAAAGACGACGACCGGCTGATCTGCCGCTACCGGACCGGAGCCTGCCGCAAGGGCATGTCCTGGTTTTCCGGGGCCATTACCTTCGAGGATACCCTGCAGAAGGCCTATGCCTTTCTCGATAAGCATCAGACGGAGACGCTGCTTTTTCTGGTCAAGGACGAGGATGAGAAGAAGCCGGAGGAGTTTTCGAAACTCTTTTTTGATGCGGTAAACGAGAACACGGACCGGTGGTATCTCGACAATGCCATTCCTGCGCTTGGTCAGGCCCGGGGGAAAATCGTCCTCTGCAACCGCTTCTCGAGCGGTTCGGACACGGCCGTCGGCGGAAAGGGCCTGTACTTTTCCTGGGAGCCCCAGGACAACCGGGAGGTCGTGGACCTGCCCTACACCCAGTCGGTGATCAGCGGAAACGAGAAGCTCTGGGTTCAGGACCGCTACCGCTACAATGTGGCTCAGAAGTGGGACGCGGTCACGGACACCTTCGAGAATTGTCAGGCCGACGAGGAAACGATTTCTCTGAACTTCGTTTCCACCCGGGGCTCGTCTTCATTCGGAAGCCACCGGTACTATTCCTACCGGCTGAACCAGAAGCTCAATGACTACGACCTGACGGTCGGCACCAGCTACGGAATCGTCGTCGTGGACTACGGGACAGCGAAGATTGCCCGGCATATCTTTGAAGTGAACTTATGAGAAAGCGGTTTTAGAGACTTTGGAAAACGAAGAAAAAGAAGGGGCGCTCGAAAAGAACGCCCAGTACTATATGATGGAATTTCTCGATGAGGACGACTTCGCCGACCGGGAAGAGACCCTGGAGCACATGGTCCTCTGCGACGACATCACGGACCTCATCATTGACAATATGGCGGCGGCCATCGATATCTCCATCGACGACGGGCCGATTGAGGACCGCTTCCGGGACCTTGTAAACTGCGTCCGGACCCGGGCCAAATACGAGACCTCCCGCCTCCGCGGAAAATGAGAATAATGCAGAGCGCGGGGAAGGCCTTCTCCGGTACTTTGCAGTGGAAATCTTAGCGACGAGAATTATTGCTCAACGAAATCTTCCGGCAGGCCGTCTTTGATGAGATTGGAGTTGTGGTAGGCCTTCTCGTAGGTGACTTCCCGGCCGAACCAGGCCTCGGGAATGTAGGCTTTGGCATCTTCTTCAGTTTCGAATTCCACCTCGGCCATGATGAGAGGGGCCAGGCGGCCGTGGAAGATGTCGAGCTCAATCGTAAGGTCTTTCTCCACCCCGTTTAAGGTCCGGCGGATGGGTTTTTTGTAGCGGGTCTTTGAAAGAGGCTCCGTATCGGCCTTTTTCACCAGGTGGTCGTAGGAGGCCTTGTCCAGGGGGAGATTATATTCTTCACGGGCCATCAGGCCGGAGGACTTATATGTGAGAAAGTACTCTTCGCCATCCCGGCGGACCCGGATGACGGGGCTGTCGCAGAGGTAGGCCTGCTCGATGTCCGTGTGGGCCCAGCTTTCAATGTCGGCCGGGGCCGCGCAGAGGAATTTCAGTTCGATTTCCATGAGATAACCTCCAGAAAATTTCGTACCGGGATTGGACAAGGTGACTGCCACATTTGGCGGTATCTGTCGGCTCAACCCGGATTTGCAATCAGAAACTTTTCATTATTTTAGTATAGAAACGAAACGAAAGGAAGAAGCACATGAACAGAATCTGTGTATTTACGGCCGAAGGGGTCGAGGAAGTCGAGGCCCTGACCGTTGTGGACCTGCTGCGGCGGCAGAAGTGTGACGTGGACATGATTTCCCTCTGGGATTCCCTGCAGGTGACCGGCTCCCACGGTATCGTCTTCATGGCGGACAAAAAGATGAGCGAAACGGACTTTTCTTCGTATGACACCCTGGTCATCCCCGGCGGTCTCAAGGGCACGAGCAACCTCAAGCAGGAGCCCAATGTTCTGGCGGAGATCAGGAACTTCCACGACAGCGGCCGCCTCGTAGCCGCTATCTGCGCGGGCCCCACGGTCCTTGCTTCGGCCGGAATTCTGGCAGGTAAAAATGCAACCGTCTATCCCGGCATGGAAGACTCCCTGGGCGGGGCGGTTCCCGTCACGGACCGGGAGGTTGTCACCGATGGAAATGTCATCACATCAAGGGGCATGGGAACCGCCATTCCCTTTGGCCTTGCCATCATAGGCTATCTTTCATCTGCAGAGGATGCCAAGACAATGGCCAAAAAGATTGTCTTTCAGACCACATAAGTCGCGGGTGACAAAGGTTGACTTTTATGTTATAATTCGTCATTGTCGCTGTGGACTATTGCAAATGCTACCTATGGCATGAGCCGCGCAGCAGCGGCCGGTGCTATCGGCGGGCAGGACCTGCCACAGTTTTTACATTATCAAGTGTTGGAGGAAACAGTAGAATTATGAGCGTTACGGTTGAGAATCTGGAACACAATATGGCAAAGCTTACCATAGAAGTACCTGCGGAAGAGCTGGAAACTTCCATCCAGAGAGTTTATCAGAGACAGAAGAACCGCATCAGTGTTCCGGGATTCCGCAAGGGCAAGGTTCCCCGGCAGCTGGTCGAGAAGATGTACGGTCCTGAGATCTTCTATGAGGATGCAGGCAACGACCTGATTCAGCGGGAATATCCCAAGGCCTATGACGAGTCCGGCCTGGAAATCGTATCCCAGCCTACTGTCGACATCGTTCAGCTCGAGAAGGGCAAGCCCTTCATCTTCACGGCAGAAGTTGCTGTAAAGCCTGAAGTAGAGCTCGGCAAATACAAGGGCATCACGGTTACGAAGATTGACACGACCGTTTCTGACGAGGAAGTGGAAGAGGAGATCAAGAAGAACCTCGAGAAGAATGCCCGCACTGTGACCGTTGACCGGGCCGCAGAAAACGGCGATACCGTAGACATCGACTTCGACGGCTCCGTTGACGGCGTTCATTTCGACGGCGGCAAGGCAGAGCATCACAAGCTCGTTCTCGGAAGCCATTCCTTCATTGACAACTTCGAGGACCAGCTGGTCGGGAAGAAGGCCGGAGACGAAGTAGACGTCCATGTCACCTTCCCCGAGAACTATCAGGAGGCATCTCTTGCCGGCAAGGCAGCCCTCTTCGAGGTAAAGGTGAACGAGGTCCAGGCCAAGGAACTTCCCACTCTTGATGATGAGTATGTCACCGATACGACCGACTTCGAAAATGTCGATGCTTACAAGGCAGATGTCAAAGAACGTCTGACGAAGACCAAGGAAGACCAGGCAAAGCGGACCAAGGAAGACGAAGCCATCGAGAAGATCATCAAGGATTCGAAGATGGACATCCCCGACGCCATGGTTGACTTCCAGATGAACTCCATGATCAATGATTATGCACGTTCTCTGGCTCAGTCCGGCATTTCCTTCAATGACTATATGAAGTTCACGGGCGAGACCGTAGACTCCTTCAAGGAGCGCATCAAGCCCGATGCCCTTTCCCGTATCCAGTCTTCACTGGTCCTTGAGGCCATTGCCAAGGCGGAGGGCCTTGAGGGAACCGACGCCGACGTCGATGACAAGATCCGTGAAGTTGCTGAGCAGAACAAGATGGAATTCGACGACGTCGCAAAGACCGTCGACGATGACCAGCGGAAGTCCCTGAAAGAGCAGATTGCCATCGACAAGGCGGTCACCTTCATCATGGACAATGCCAAGGAGCGGGCCAAGGCAAAGCGGGCCGCAAAGAAGATGGACGACGCTGAGGGCGAAGCAGAAGAGACCGAGAAGAAGCCTGCAAAGAGGACCAAGAAGGCAGACAACGGCGCCCAGGTCTGAAAGAGTAATTTTCTGAAATTCCGGGGCAGCGCGGATTTATGATAGGTCCGCGGGGCCCCGGGGTTTTCTATTAGTCATAAGAAACAGAAGCAGAAAGGACAGTGAGCGCTTTGGCAACAATTCCCTACGTCATTGAACAGAACTCACGCGGAGAGCGGTCCTACGACATCTACTCCCGCCTTCTCAAAGACCGGATCATTTTCCTCGGTGAGGAAGTGAACGAGCAGACGGCTTCCCTGGTCGTAGCCCAGCTCCTTTTCCTCGAGTCCGAAGACCCGAACAAGGACATCCACCTCTACATCAACTCCCCCGGAGGAGAGGTCAATTCCGGCTTTGCCATCTACGACACCATGCAGTACGTAAAGCCTGATGTCTCGACTATCTGCGTCGGCCTTGCGGCATCCATGGGAGCCTTCCTCTTAGCTGGCGGGGCCAAGGGCAAGCGCTTCGCCCTTCCCAATTCCGAAATCATGATTCACCAGCCCTCCGGCGGAGCCAAGGGCCAGGCGACCGAGATTGAAATCGTTGCCGAGAATATCAAAAAGACCAAGCACCGCCTGAACGAGCTCCTTGCCCAGAACACGGGCCGGCCCATCGAGGACCTCGAGCGTGACACGGACCGGGACAATTACATGGATGCCCAGGAGGCTTTAGATTACGGCCTCATCGACCAGATTGTTTCCCGGCGCGAGGATACGGCAGACAAAAAGGAAAAGTAATATATGAAAAACGATGACCGTATACGCTGCTCATTCTGCGGCAAGCCCCAGTCCCAGGTCCGGAAGCTGATTGCCGGTCCCAACGGGGCCTATATCTGCGACGAATGCGTGGATATCTGTTCCGAGATCATCGATGAGGAGTTTGCGGATTCCTTCGCCGAGGAGGAAGGCCTGCCTGTCGGCCGGCAGAAGAACCGGGACGACGCGCCCGACCCTGCCCGCAGCATTAATCTTCTGAAGCCCAAGGAGCTGAAGGATTTCCTCGACTCCTACGTCATCGGTCAGGAAGAGGCGAAGAAGGTCCTCTCCGTCGCCGTCTACAACCACTACAAGCGAATCAAGTCCCGGAAAAAGACGGACGTGGAGCTTTCGAAGTCGAACGTCCTCATGCTCGGCCCCACCGGTTCCGGCAAGACCCTGCTCGCACAGACGCTCGCGCGGATTATCGGCGTGCCTTTCGCTATTGCGGATGCCACGACTCTGACCGAGGCCGGCTATGTGGGTGAGGACGTCGAGAACATCCTCCTGAAGCTGATTCAGGCTGCTGATTATGATGTGGCGAAGGCCGAAATTGGCATCATTTACATCGACGAAATCGACAAGATTACGAAGAAGTCTGAGAACGTCTCCATCACCCGCGATGTGTCCGGCGAGGGCGTACAGCAGGCCCTTCTGAAGATTCTTGAAGGGACGATGGCGAGTGTGCCTCCCCAGGGCGGCCGCAAGCATCCCCAGCAGGAACTCATTCAGATCGATACGACGAATATCCTCTTCATCTGTGGCGGCGCCTTCGAAGGCCTTGACAAGATCATCGAAGCAAGGCTCGATCAGAAGCAGATCGGCTTCAACGCCGACGTGACCAGCCGTATCGAGGACGTGGACGAGAGCGCCTTTTTGAAGGAAGCTCTTCCCCAGGACTTCATCAAGTACGGCCTGATCCCTGAGTTCATTGGCCGGGTGCCTATTAATGTGGCCCTCGACAAGCTGACCAAGGACGACCTGATGCGGATTCTGACCGAACCCAAGAATTCTCTAGTCAAGCAGTATTCGGCCCTTTTCGATATGGACGGGGTCAAGCTTTCCTTCGATAAGGATGCCCTTTCCGCCGTGGCGGACAAGGCCCTGGAGCGGAAGACCGGAGCGAGAGGCCTGAGGGCCATCATGGAGTCTACGATGATGGACTACATGTACCGGATTCCGTCGGATGACTCCATCAAGAGCCTCACGATTACGAAGGACATGGTGGAGAACAATACCCTCTTTGTCGACAAAAATGATGCCGACATCGCGGAGATTGAGGACCAGCTTGCCAAGAAAAAAGCGAGCGCCTGAATTGAGCTGAAGCGGATTGATTGGGTGTTATGATTTGTAAACCTTGCAGGGGCTGCACGCAGCGCGTGCAGCCCCTGTTTTCGCTAAATGGAGAAACCGATGAAGATAACCCAAGCGGAATTGGAAACTGTCTGTGGTCTGACCAGCAGCCTGCCCAGGAATACCCTTCCCGAAGTCGCCTTCTGCGGCCGTTCGAACGTGGGCAAGTCGACTCTGATCAACACCCTTCTGGGGCGGAAAAATCTGGCGAGGACATCGTCCGAGCCGGGCAAGACTCAGACCATCAACTTCTACAAGATTAACGGCAGGATGTACCTCGTTGACCTGCCCGGCTACGGCTACGCCAAGGCTTCGAAGGAAGTGACGGAGAAGTGGGGGAAGATGATTCAGCGCTACTTCGCCGAGTCGGACCAGCTCATGTACATCTTCCAGCTTGTCGACATGCGCCATGCCCCCACCAAGCAGGACGTGGCCATGATGGACCTGATCCGCTACCTCGACTACCAGCCCGTCGTCATCGCGACCAAGGCGGACAAGCTCAAAAAGTCGGAGCGGCAGAAGGCGGAGTCCCTGGTGCGCAAGACCCTGAATCTCTCCGGCGATGACATCCTGATTCCCTATTCCTCGGTCACCAAGGAGGGCAGGGAGGAAATCACCGACCTCATGGAGCAGGTCATGAAGCAGGGGTGACGGGGACAGGTACCACTGTTGATAACCCCTGTTGCCCGCACTGGCATTGACTGAGAGAGGGTCAGACCCCTTCTCAGGAAGTTTTGGTGCGGGCGGTAGAGGTTATTACGATGGGTTCCTGACCCCTTAGTAGAGGCACTCCTTGGTGCGGATGGCGTTCTTGGTGAGGATGCGGTCCTCGACCTTCTGGCCGTTCAGGAGTTCGCAGGCGACGCGGATGGCGACCCGGCCCTGTTTTTCGGCGTCTTCGACTACGGTCATGTCGATGACGCCTTTTTTCATGAAGTCCAGGGTGGATGGAACTTCCGCCATCGTGATGACGTGAAATTTCATGCGGGTAGTCAGCTGCCAGAGGGCCTTGCAGCCGCCGTAGACGCCACCGGCAGTGAAGAAGAGGCCGCGGATCATAGGGAAGTCCGCAATCATCTTCTGCACGTCTTCGTAGCAGCGGTAGTCGTCGTCCTCGGAGGCGACAACGGCATCAATTGTGATTTTGGGAAAATTCGTTGCCAGATATTCCCGGAAGCCGCGGAGACGTTCATTGTGGGCAAAAACTACAGGGTCTCCTGTCACAACTCCGACTTCCAGGGCCTTGTCAGCAGGGACCATGCGGCCCATGAGACCCGCGGCAATCGTACCGGACTTGTAGGAGTCGGCGCCTACGTAGGCTTTGCGCTTGGAATCGGGAATGTCCGAGTGGACAGTGACGACCGGAATGCCCTTCTTGTCGAGCTCGGCAATCTTCTTCACAATGGCCGGATCATTGGAGGCAGTGAGAAGGAGGAGGTCGATGTCCTCGGAGCTCACGATCTCGTCGATGGCGTCGAGCTGGCTCTTGACGCTGAAGCTGCAGGAGCGGTAGGCGAGGCCTGTTCCGAGCCGGTCGGCCTCCTCCGCCATGCCCTCCTTCACTTCCCCGAAGAAGGGGTGGTCGAGATCAAAAGAAACTGCGCCGATTTTTCTTGTTTTGGCTGTCGCTGCCATATGGACCTCCTGAGAAAACAGATTGTTTTCCTAATAATAGCCCAATTTGGCATACAATTCAATTCCGGTAATTATGTTTGATGACGGGTTCCCGGCCCAGACCGGCGACGAAGGAGAAAATCGTGTCCTTCATGGATTCGGCGGCGGGGGAGGGCATGCGGCCCGTATTCGTGATGATGCCCAGGGTCCGGTACTGTTCCGGGAAGAGGGGGAAGAAGTCGACCTTCGCGTTCACCGACTCCGTCTGCAGGGCGGGGATGATGGAAACGCCTTCGCCGCACTCGACCATGGCCATCAGGGACTGGTCGTCGATGATGCGGCAGTTGGCCCGGACCGTGAGGCCGAAGGAGTGGAGGACGCGGAGAATGTCCTCGTCGCTGCCGTCCGACTGGATGACGAAGGGGCGGTCTTTGAGGTCCTCGGGGGAAATCGTCTCGGTGCCGACCGGCATGTAGCCCTTGGGAACGGCCACCACCAGGGGGTCCCGGTAGAGGGGCGTGAAGGGAAGGCCGTCGTTTCCGGCTTCCGAGATAATGCCGATGTCGATGGTGCCGTTCCGTTCCCAGTTGATGACGTCCGTGTAGGAGCCCTGGTAAATTTCGGTCGTGATGTGGGGGTAGTTCTTGCGGAAGGTCTTCAGAATCTTCGGAATCCAGGCCGTGCAGACGGTGTTTACCGTGCCGAGCTTGACCGAGCCGGCCTCGAGGCCCTTGATCTTCTCAATCCGCTGGTTGAGATTTTCCTCGACCGAAAGGAGCTCCTTGATGTAGGGGGCGATTTCCTTGCCGGACGGGGTCAGGCGGACGCCGCCGTGCAGCCTTATGAATAATGGAAAGCCCACCTCGTCCTCCATCGAAGCGATGGAGTGGGAGACCGCAGAAGGGGTCAGGTGGAGGGTGTCGGCCGCCTTTGCGAAGGAACCGCAGTCGAGGACGGTCCGGAAGATTTCATAGGTCAGAAGTGTCATGAGAAAATCCTATTCATAATGAATAAACATTCATGGTACGAATGAAAAAGATGAACTTTACTTCACCGATGAATTTTATTACTATAATGGCACAGAGTCAATAAGTAATCTTTTTTCTTTCCGGCAGCCAGCAATGGCTGCCTTCCTTTGTATATGGGGACATTTCACAGGGCCTTTCTGCAGGCTCGCGCGACGCAAAATCCCCCTTTTCTATGCTATAATTCTTTCATTATGACGACGAAAGAAATCTCCCTTTGCAAAAATTTTCACTGTCTGGGTCCGGCCTGTCCCCGAAACTGCTGCAGGGGCTGGCATATTCCGGTGGACGACGCCACAGTAGACCGCTATAAGTCCCTTCCAGGGACAGAAGGCCGGTCGGTCCGCAGCTTTCTTACCAGGAGGAGGGGCCTTATCGTCTTCCGGCGGATTTTCGGAACCTGCCCTTTCTTAAATTCCGACCGCCTCTGCCAGTTCCAGGCCAACGGGGCTCCGGAACTCATGCCCCTGGTGTGCCGTTATTATCCGAGGGAAATCATTACGTATTCGGACTATACGGAAATCACCCTTTCTTTGTCCTGCATCAGTGCAGCGAGACTCTTTGTCGAGCGGCCGGAGAGGAATGCCTGGGCGGATGCACCTGGTGCCGAGCCCTTCTGGGATGTGGCCAATGACGATGCGGATTTTCTTGCCTTTCTTTTAAAGGACCGGGAGAAAATTCAGGACTATATCTGGCGGGAGGACCTGTCCCTGGAGCAGATTTGGGCCGGTCTATACGCCTATATCGCGCAGGAACACGCGGCCATCATGCGGGACCGGCTGGAGGATCTGGCGGAGATTGAGTTGGAAGACGGCAGGGAAGAGAGCGGCTCCGAGAAGACCGCAGCTGCCGGGACATATGAAGCCGGCCCGGCCGGGGATGACGGGGAGGGCGGAAGAGTTGGCTCGGCCCCGAACCTGGCTTTCTTCCCGATTACGGTCCTGGACCGGATGATCTTAAATCACATCGACTACGGGATGCTTCTTCTCAGGGAGCCGAAATTTGCTTCATTAATAATGAAATACAACAAGCTTTTCAAAGGGCTTTTTGTGGATACGGCAGACGAGGAATTTTCGGATGCCGTGAAGCGGATGATGGAAAGGAACCCCGGTTTCGCGAAAAAATACCGGGCCTATTTTTCCTACAATATCGACCAGCTCTACCTCAAGGCTTATGAGAACTACTTCGTGCTGAGGCAGTTTCTCTTTGCCATCCTCTATACGGAGCTTTATATGCTCTTCGAACTGGTGGCCTACGAAACGGACGGAACAGATGGAATTCTGTCCACGGAACGGCAGGCGGAAATCCTCTGCCTGACCGAGACCTGCGTCCGCCACAATCCGGACCTGACCCAGAACCTCTACAATGTCATCCGCCAGGACTTTCTCTGACCTGGTCCCGGCTGGCCCGGTTTCAGGAACAGTTTCCGGGATGAAAATGTACCTTGTATTTTGTTGCATTGTGAATAGGAGTGTGGTATACTACAAAATTTTTAAATCCCCTGTAGCGAAAAATCCGAAAACGTGTTATTATATTGCCGGTGCGCGGAAAACTATTTTTTCTTTCAAGGTTTCCTGTTTGCGTACATTCGGATTTATTTCTGCAGGTGAGATTCATGAGTGAGTTCAAGATTGGCGATTTTCTGATGCATGAGCGGTCCGGCGTCTGCCAGGTCCAGGATATTATTGAGAAGGCCCTGGGCGGCAAGGGATCTGAAAAGCTATATTATTCTCTTCAGCCTGTTTTCGACAAGGGAAGTGTGGTATTCACGCCCATAGACTCGACTGTCCGCATGCGGGACGTCATGACGGAAGAGGAGACGGATGCGCTCCTGGACCGGGTGGCTTCCCTGCCCGTCATCCGGGAGAAGAATCCCCGGGCGGCTGCCGAGATTTTCAAGGAGAAGATTGCGGCTTTTGACCTCGATGAGCTGGCCACGGTGGTGAAGACGATCTATCTCAGGAAGCAGCTCCGCATGGCCGCTGGCAAGAAAGCCATGTCTTCGGATGAGAAGATTATGGCGAATGCCGGCCGCCGCCTTTTCGAGGAGATGGCCTTTGCCCGCCATGAGGATGTGGAGACCTGCGAGCAGAATTTTTACATGCGTCTGAAGAATGAGAAGGACGAATGCATCAAGGCCCAGGCCGCAGGAAAGGCCTGACGTGGCAGCGGGTACAGTGCAAACTGAAGAACGAAAAGCAAAAAGGCGCAGAGTCAGGAAACGGGATATATACCGGGGCCTGGTTCTCGCCTTTGCTTGTATTGGGGCGGTGACGGTCATCGTATTGCTTGCCTATGGTATCCGCCTTCTGGCCGACGGGAAGGCGGGGGCCGGCACGAGCCACATGCTGATTGAGGAACGGCCGTCCATAGATGTTGAACTTCTGACGCCGAACGAGTACTCGCGGCCCCAGCTGGCCCTTTCCGAAGTGAAGGGGATTGTGATTCACTACACGGCAAACCCCGGAACAACGGCTTTTCAGAATCATGATTATTTCGAAGGGCTGAAGGACACCGGCGAGACCCATGCCTCGAGCCATTTCATCATCGGCCTCGACGGGGAGATTGTCCAGTGCATCCCGACGAGCGAGGAAGCCTACGCCTCGAACAGCAGGAACAGTGACACCCTGTCCATCGAGTGCTGTCACGGGGATTCGACCGGCAAGTTCAACGACAAGACCTACGACTCCTGCGTGGAGCTCACGGCCTGGCTCTGCACCCGCTTCGGTCTGGACCCGGAGACCGACGTCATCCGCCACTACGATATCACGGGCAAGGACTGCCCCAAGTACTATGTGGAGCACGAGGAAGCCTGGACCGCCTTCAAAAGTGCCGTCGCCGCCTATATCAAATCCCACGGGACGAAGGTCTCGGCCGAGGAATATGAGCAGTACGTGAAGTCCCAGGAACCTGGAGGAAGCAGGCAGTGAGTGAAGAACACTACAGAAAACTATACGCTGCGGCTGCCCGCCTGCCCCATGCGGCTGCCGTTTTCAATGTCCTCGATAAGGCTCTGGTGGGCCTTGTAGCCGGCATATATGTCTTCATATTCTTCTGGTCCTTTGTGAGTCAGTTTCCCGGGGCTCCGGTCATCGTCTTCGGGCCCATGGCGGCATTTTTCTTCGTCACCATTCTTCGGCGGGCTCTGAATTTCCGGCGTCCTTATGAAGTCTTCGGAACGACACCCCTTCTTGAGAAAGACACGGAGAGACGGTCCTTCCCCTCCCGGCATGTGGCTTCAGCCTTTGCTATAGCGGCTTCTCTCCTGGTTTGGGACGTCCGGCTTGCGGCCCTGCTTGCAGTTTTCGGAGTCCTCATTGCCTTCCTCCG
>Ga0256404_1008525_pt1 | contig 15333 bp, 16 predicted proteins | sample RumenRJG_01DNA_FD_185990 | JGI IMG/M metagenome (GOLD analysis project Ga0256404, IMG submission 185990) | Bovine rumen microbial communities from Lethbridge, Alberta, Canada - RJG_01 | ecosystem: Host-associated > Mammals > Digestive system > Stomach > Rumen | place: Canada: Alberta | collected...
AAAAACAATGAAAAGTTTTCAAAAACCATGCAAAACCTTGATATTTTCTATTTTTAGTATAAAACTTCATCCAAATACAAACCACTTCCTGAAGAAGTAAAAGAAATAATATCTCTTTCGCTTTTTGTTAAAAATTCATTTATCTCCTTTAAAGAAATTTTTCCTTTTTCATAAGCTATCATTGTTCCTACCATTTTTCTAACCTGGTATCTCATGAAACCGTTTCCTTTGAAAACAATATAAACATGATTCTCTTTTTCAATGCAGTCAATCTCAAAAATAGAACGAATAAAGTTGAGTTCATCCTCTTCTTTTGAGCAAAAATTCTTAAAGCATTTCGTTCCAATAAATAATTCGCTCGCTTCTTTTAATTTATTAATGTCTAAAGATTTTACAAACGCAACATATTTGCGTTCAAAAGGACTTAGTGTCCCAACCGCAATAACATATTTATAGATTTTTGTTTTTGCAGAAAATCTTGAATCAAAAGATTCATCAACAAGTTCAATTGTCTTTATGACTATCTCATCACATAAAAGTTTATTTAAACTAATTTTAAGTTTCTCAAGATTAATCTCTTTTTCACTATCAAAATGAATGACTTGCCCATTTGCATGCACACCTTTATCGGTTCTTCCAGAACCAAAAATCTTAATTTCTTCATTAAAAATCATTGAAAGTTTTTCTTCTAAGGTGTTTTGGACCGTTCTAAAACCAGGTTGCTTGGCATACCCATAGAAATCTGAACCATCATAAGCTACAACTAGTTTATATCTCATAACTAAAAGGCCTCAATGCCAAAGAATAGTTTTAAAAGGTTGTCCCAACCATCTCTAAAACTTGTAAAAACACACATTGTAATAAACGCGCCAAGAACAACAAGGATGAAAACTAAACTAAATAAATCAACAAGTTTAAATCTTAAAACTTTATAACTTGTTCTTTTTGAATATGGATCATAACCTCTGGCATCCATTGCTAAAGATAAATCTGCACTTCTAGCAAAACAACTTACAAGTAAAGGAATTATTAGCGTTGTAATACTCTTAATCTTTTTACTGATGAAACCTCTATTAAAATCCACACCTCTACTTCTTTGAGCTTTCATAATTTTCTGAGTTTCTTCCAATAATGTTGGAATAAATCTTAAAGCCAAAGATAAAATCATTGTTAAAATTTGTGTAGGAAAATGTAGTAATCTTAGTGGGGTAAAATACCACTCAAGAGCATATGTAATATCCATTGGAGCTGTTGTAGCCGTAAAAATCAGGGTTAAAGCAATCATTAAAGCAAACCTAAACATGATGTGCAAGGTTTGAAAAAGCCCTTCCCAATAAATTGCATAGGTATCACTAAATCTAAACATTACATGGAATGTCGAAGTATCGTTTTGCGTTGGAATAAACATGAAAACAATCGCTAAAAATACGAACATAAATAGCATCGATTTCATAGATTTAAAGAACTGCAGAATAGATGTTTTGGAAAGTAGCATTATGATTGCAATAACAATTCCAAGCACTCCAAGAATAATAAATCTATTCGTGTAGTTTCCATAATTCAAAAAGCAAAGAACCATAAAAGCAATTAACGCAAAGAATTTAATTCTTGCGTCTACTCTATGAATAATAGTGTTGTAAGGTGTATATTTTCCAAATGCTTTGCTCATTTTTTAACCTCACAAATTGCATTAATTAGGTCTTCAAAATTTGAAACATCCTCAAAAAACCTTGCAAAACCCCTATATTTTAGTAAATTTATAAATTTATAAAGTGTTGGGACTTCTAAACTATATTCGCTTAAATCGTTCTTTTTAAATAATTCGCTAGGCAAAGCGATCTCACTTAATTTGGCATCATGCAAGACAATGACTTTAGTTGCATAATTCAAAACGACATCCATATCATGAGTGACTAAAATAATAGTCTTGCCGTTTTCATGAAGTTTAGCAATTAATGTCATAATTTCTTTTTTGCCATTTGGATCAAGACCTGCAGTTGGTTCATCTAAAACTATTACATCGGGGTCGCTTGCTAAAATTCCAGCAATCGCAACTCTTCTTTTTTCTCCGCCACTTAATTCAAAAGGTGATTTTTCAAAATATGATTCTGGGATTCCAACACTATTTAGAGCTTCTATTGAATTCTTTTTACTTTCTTCTTCATTCATTCCAAAATTCTTTGGACCAAACATTACATCTTTTAAAACAGTGTCGCTAAATAGTTGATATTCAGGGAATTGAAATACCATTCCAACTTTTTTCCTAAGATTTGCAAGGTTTTTATATTTTTTTCTATCTTCTTTAGATAGTTGCTTCATTTCAGTTTTAAACAATTTTTTGTCACCTGTTACAACAAATTTATCAACTCGAGTGCAACCTTCTGTAGGAAAAATAAGTCCATTAAAAGTCTGTACTAAAGTAGATTTCCCACTTCCTGTCTTTCCGACAATAGCAACAAATTCACCTTGATTAATTTCAAGACTTACTCCATCAAGTGCCTTATAAGATTTAGGATCTTTAGGATTATAAACAAATGAAATGTTATCAACTTTTATCTGCATATAAAATCTGCTAACTCCTCAAGTGTTACAATCTCACTTGGAACTTCAATATTTCTTTTTTTCAAAGAGTTTTTAACTTTTAAAACAAAAGGTATATCTAGATTTAGTGAGCGAATTTCATCTTCATCAGTAAAGACATCAATAGGTTTTCCATCCTTCACTATTTTTCCATCATTTAAAATCATCACTCTATCGCTAAGATAAGCTTCTTCAATATCATGGGTGATTGAAATAAAAGTTAACTCAGGATCTTTGGTTCTCATTTTATTAACCAATTTATGAATTTCTTCTACTCCTTCAGGATCAAGCATTGATGTTGCTTCATCGAAAATAATTAATTTTAAATTCAAAGCTAAAATTCCTGCGATGGCAACACGCTGCTTTTGACCTCCACTTAATTCGTCCGGAGATTTAAACATATATTTTTCCATTCCAACAAGTGCGGCAAACTCTTTAACAATTTTATGCATCTCATCGTAAGAAACTTGACGATTCTCAAGACCAAAAGCAATGTCGTTTTCAACACTAGATCCAATAAATTGATTATCAGGATTTTGAAAGACAATACCAACTGATTTTCTTACTAGATTAATGTTCTTCTCATTAACCTCGGTTCCATTAATTATAATTTGCCCACTATTTGGTGTTAAAAGGTAGCATAACAATTTGCTTAAAGTAGATTTCCCGCTTCCATTATGTCCGACTAAAGAAACATATTCACCTTTATAAATAGAAAAAGAGAGATTTTTAATAATCTCAGTTCCTCCATCATAAGAGAAGGATAAATCTTTAACTTCAAGAATTGGCTCTTTTTCCATAAATTACTTTAAATCTAATTCGCTATATCTTCCTTCGTATTTGGTGTATTTAATTCCGGCTAAATCTAACATTTTTTTACTAGCTAAATTTTCTGTAGTTCCACAATATTTATCACTTAAATAAATAATTTCAGAAATTCCTGTTTGAATAATTGCTTTAGTACATTCGTTACAAGGGAATAAAGTAACATAAACTTTGCATCCTTTTAATGACGAGCCGTTTCTAATATTTAAAATTGCATTAAACTCAGCATGACAAACATATAAATATTTAGAATCTAAGCCTTCCCCTTTATTCCAAGTAAGTTTACTTTCATCAACTCCCCTAGGCATTCCATTATAACCAATTGAAACGACCTTATTATCGCTATCAACAATGCAAGCTCCAACTTGTGTAGAAGGGTCTTTGCTTCTTTTTGCACTTAAAAGTGCGATACCCATAAAATATTCATCCCAATTGATAATTTGCATAAATGAACTCCTTATTTATAAAATATTCCTATTTGAAAAGGTTTTTTAAAATTTCAACCATTTTTTTCATTTGAGTGACACTCACAAATTCGAATCTTCCATGAGCATTAAAATCACCAATTCCTAAATTTGGACAAGGCAATCCCATATAAGTAATTGTTGCACCATCTGTCCCACCTCTAATTGGAACATATTCTATTTTTGTATTTGATTCAATGTAAGCTTTATTAATAAGTGTGATTGCTCTCATATCATTAATAAAGTAATCTCTCATATTTCTATAAGTATCTTTAATCTCTAGTTTCAAAACTGCTTTAGGGTAGTCTCTTTCAATTTCTTCTTTTGCTCTTATCATCATTGCCTTCTTTTCTTCAAGGAGTGCTTTATCATGATCTCTTAAAATAAAATAGAGTTCAACTTTTTCTACATCCCCAACAAATGAATCACAATGAATGAATCCTTCATGTCCTTCAGTTTTTGAAGGAATCATGTCTTTAGGCAACTTTGAAAGAAACTCATGTCCAAGTAAAACTGCGTTTACCATGATATTTTTTGCACTACCTGGATGTACACCAACGCCTTCTATAATAAGTTTGGCGCTTGCAGCATTGAAATTTTCATAATTTGCATAATAAATTGGCCCGCCATCAAGAGTATAACCGATATTTGCCCCCATTTTTTTGACATCAAAATGAGATGCTCCAAGTCCAATTTCTTCATCACAAGTAAAGCAAATTGCTAGATTGTAATTAAATTCTTCTTTGTGCGTAATGTAATATTTTAAAAATTCAAAAATGATTACAATTCCAGCTTTATCATCGCCGCCTAAAAGATGCTCTCCATCAGTAACAAGTAAATCTTCTCCAACAACTGTTTTTAAGCAATCAAAATCACTAGGGGACATGACATATTTATCATTAAGATGAATATCGCCACCATCATAATTAACAATTGAACGTGTTTTTTTACATCCACCAGCAATAGTTGGTGCTGTATCCATATGCGCAATAAGACCTAGTGTTTCTTTTGAACCATTATAAACATGTCCATATACGTTTCCAGATTCATCTTGAACAGCATCAGTTACGCCTTCTTTAAGAAGATCAGCAACCATCATTTTGCCAAATTCAATTTGAGTACTTGTTGAAGGATAAGTTGGTGAATTCTCATCACTAACAGTATCAAAGGCAATGTATTTTTTAAATCTTTCTAAAATATCCATACTAATTCACCCCCATAAGTAATACTTTTACTGAATTTTGATCAAAGAATAATTCTTCAACAACATTTTCAGAATTTTTCTCAAATTCAAATGAAAACTCTTTATCTTTATGCGACTCTTTAGAAAATAGATAACCTTCTATTTCAAATAAGCCAGATGAAGATAAATCTGCATATTTTCTATCAACAAAATCGCTGTAATTAAATTTGTAATTTCTTAAAACTGATGCAATTGAATCTTTGCTACCTTCTTCAAGGGCTAAATTGACTGAAAAATTAATTCTGAAATCCTTATAACTTGGGCAAGCATCAATAAAAGAACTGAACTTAAATGAGACTTTGTTATTGTCGAAAGTAAAAACATTGTCCTCTAATTTGTACATGTAATCACTTTCTTTAATTGTCTCATCTTTATTTTTGTTCAAGACTATCTCAGTAACATCTTTATCGTTCTTGATAACACGGTAATTTGGTGTTGTGTTTCTTATAATCAAAAAAGTTGCAATTCCAGTTACAACTAATAGACTGGCAATTGTGAACAAAACAATTTTAAAAATTAATGACTTCTTATCTTTCATAACAAGAATTATAAATTAAATACGCTTTTTAATAAATATTAAAAAGCGACCCGCATAAATTTAATCAGGTCGCAATCAATTTAAAAATCGCAATTTAAGGTTGAATATTTACAAAAACCCTGCAAAACTCAACTATTTTCTTTAACGTCTTCTCTTTTTAGTTCAATTAATGAACCTTTTAAGTTAAAGTGCAGTGATACATCAAGTGCAATTGTAATTATAGTGATTTGAACAAAACTTGTAATGAATCCGGTCATTGTTCTAACTAATAAAATCACCAAGAAATCCCATTCAAGTAAAATAGATTGCACTAAACTTCCAACAGGTATTTTGAATAAGAAATAAGTTATAAATACACTCGAAACAATTAAATTGATGTTGTAATATTTCGCAAATTTACGTTTCTTGAAAATTCTTGGTAAGAATATGCAAAGCACAATTAGTACTGCAGTTAAACATATTGCCGTTATGCAAAGTCCGAATTTCATTCCAGTTGTAATTTGATAAGTTGTTTTGCCACTTTCACTTGTGATTGAATCATTTAACGAGCAGAAAATAATCAAACCGATTGTAAAAAGAATTGATAATGATGCTCCAATAAAAGGAAATTTATCTTCGATTTTAATTTTTCTTAATAACCAATATGCCAAGAAAGGAATTAAACCAGTTAAAGATGCCGCGATAGTATATAAAGGATTAAATGCGCCGGTTGGGAAAAGCAAAGCTCCTAATACGTCTGTCAAAGTTCCAACTGCCAAGCCATAAATTGGACCTAAATAAAAGCTAGAAAACATAACAATTGCTGGAGAAATACTAATCTTTAAAAAAGGCAAGCCAAATAAACCAGGTAGGGATGCAAATCTACTTAAAACGATTCCAAGCGCAATAAATAGAGCTGAGAAGGTAATTTTAAATATAGGTGACATTTTAGTCATATTAGTACCTCTTCACCGCTTTCTCCATTTTTCTTTTGTCATCGCGTTCTTTGATAGTTTCGCGTTTATCATATAGTTTTTTACCTTTTGCTAAGGCAATCTCGATCTTTGCGAGTCCATTTTTTAAATATACTTTTGTTGGAACTAAAGTGTATCCTTCTTTGATGATTTTTGATTGGAAACGTAATATCTCTCTTTTATTTAATAAAAGTTTTTTGTTTCTTAAAGGATCGTGATTGAAAATATTACCTTTTTCATATTCACTAATGTTCATATTAATCACCCATGCTTCGCCATTTTTAATAACAACATAAGCATCGTTAATAGAAACGTTATTATTACGAATAGATTTAATTTCAGTTCCTTGAAGGGCTAGACCGGCTTCAGTAAAATCGCTCAAAAAATAGTTGAAGTGTGCCTTCTTATTCTGACTGACTATTTTTATCCCTTCCTTTTCCATTATTAGTTCCTTTTACTGTGCATAATTATACAATATAGTAATTCAATTAGATAGGAAATATAAGGCCAAAACCTTGCTACTTACTATGATAAAACTATATTTTTGAAAACTATTTATCGATGATCATTTTCTTCTTAATTATAGAAAACTATATGTTTTCTTAGCTCTTTTGTTTATTTTCGGTTTTTAATTCCTTTCTTTTATATATAAATAAAGTTAAGGCATTGAGACAAACGCAAACTGAACTTAAAGCCATAAGCATTGAACAATACATTGGGTTCAAAATGAAATGCAACGAAGCAAATGCGCCAGCTGCAACCGGAATAAAGACAACATTATAACCAAAAGCCCAAACAAGGTTGAAATTGATATTAATACGAATTCTTTTTGAAATCTTTAAAATATCCAAAATATCCATTAAGTCACTTCTCATTAAGATAAAATCACTACTTGCTAAAGCCACATCACTTCCTTTAGCAATTCCAACGCCAACATCCGCTAAAGTTAATGCAATGGAGTCATTCACTCCATCTCCTACCATCATGACTTTGTATCCATCTTCTTTAAGTTGTTTTACAACGTTACCTTTATCTTCAGGTTTAACATTGCTTATAACTTCTTTAATTCCAACTTCACTTGCGATATTGTTTGCGATAATTTCGTTATCGCCAGTTAATAAAATGATTCTTTCAAAATATTTATAAGCTTCTTCAACAAAACACTTAGAAGTTTCTTTAATTTCATCTTTTAAAGAGAAAATCGCAAAAATCTCATCACTTGAAAAAGCGATAATTGGTAAATTTCCTTTTTCTTTATATTCATTTAATTTTTCAATAAAATTCCAAGGTTTTTCCTGCTTAAATTTAGAATTGAATAAATCTTCGTTTCCAATATAAATTGTTAAGTTATCGTAAACGCCTTTAACACCTTTCCCAGCAATATTTGTTACCATCTTAAAGTTTTTTTCTATTTCAATCTCGTGCTTTGCTAAAATATCACAAACACCTTCACTTAAAGGGTGATTTGAAAATTTCTCAATCGTATAAATTTTATTAAGTATTGTTTTATCTTCGTTAAATAAAACATAATCATTGACCACTAATTTTCCATTAGTAATTGTGTTTGTTTTATCTAAAACTAAACAATTAACATCTTTTACTCTTTCGATAACCTCGCTATGGTTTACTAAAATTCCGTTTTTTGCAAAAAGAGACGAACCAACCAATAAAGAAATTGGTGTAGCTAATCCTAATGCACATGGGCAAGCAATAACCATAACAGATATTCCAAAACTAAATGCTTCATCAAAAACACTAGCAAAATGTCCGTCTAGTGTGATGCTGCCTTTAATTAGGTCAATTGTTAACCAAATTCCAAAAACCAAAACACTTAAAGCTAAAATAACAGGAACAAAAACTCTGCTCACTTTATCAACTTTACGAGTGAGTTCAGTATCCATGTTGCTTGCTTCCATAACTAAACTAATAATTTTAGTGAGAACATTTTCACTTTTATTTCTATCGATAAGGACAGTTATTGAGCCTTCTTTATTTATTGAGCCACCAATAACTTTATCCCCTTCCTTTTTATATATAGGTAAAGATTCACCAGTTAAAAGACTTTCATCAACACTTGTTTCTCCATCTAAAATTTCACCATCAAGAGGTATGGTTTCTCCAATTTTGACAATAATTCTATCTCCAGCAAGAAGATCTTTAGTTTCAACTTTAATAGTTTCATTTCCTACTACTTTTAAAGCATATTTTGGTCGAAGCTTTAAAAGTTCCCTAATTGTACTTTTTGCTTTTCTTTTGCTTAAGTTTTCAATTAATTTTCCAATTGAAACAATGACTAAAATCATCGCTGCTCCGTCTAGATAGGTGTGGAACATAATTTTTCCCATGTTTTCGCTCATGCTTCCATAAATAAAATAACTATCTGGGGAGATGATTAATCTAATAATGAAATAAGTTGAATATATTAGAGAAAATAAAGACCCTAAAAAGACAAGACTATCCATGTTAGGAGACCGTTTGATTAAACTCTTAAATCCTCTTATATAATAGTCAAAATTAATTCCTATAATGATTAAAGCTATCGTAAGTTCAATAATAGGTAGTAACCATATTGGGCTTTTCCAAGCATCAGGAATTGCAGCTGGATACATATCGCTCATTGATAAAAACATCAACGGAACGAGTAAAATTAAGCCAATGATTAATTTAATAATGTCTACTTTATAGCTCTTTTCTTTAAATAAATCGTCTTCAGATTCTTTAATTTCAACTAATTTATAGCCTGCACCTTCGCCGGCTTTAATAATTGCTTTTTCATCTATTTTTGTATCATTGTATTTAACTCTAACAACATTGTTAATAAGATTTGCATTAACTTCAAAAACACCATCTAAATTTGAGATGGCTCTTTCGATGTTTGCTTTGCATGCTGCGCAATGCATATTAGAACTAAATACTTTTTCCATCTAATTGTTTTCCTTTGCGCTTTTTCTTGAAACTAAAACAGTGTAAACATGACACATTCTATCAATGGCATTAGGATCAATTAGACTAATTGGGTATTTAAATCTTTCTTCAAGCATTTCCATTGAAACACCTTCAGGAACTTGTCCACTTTCAAAAGCTCTTTTGAAGCCCATCTCCATTAATTTACGTTTAATTGTACCCATTTTTGTAAGATCAAGTCCTCCAGGTAACATATATAAACGTACATGATATGAATCTAATGCGTTTGCCATAATAACGAGTTCTTTTTTCTCATCATCGTTAGGTTGAATACCTGTGCAAAAAATGAAGACATCTTTGCCTTCAAACAATTTGCTATATTTAAGAAACTTATCGAGACCACGTATAACATTATTTTTTAAAGGCCCACCATAAAAAATAAAGTCAGCTTCTTTAATCATATCCTTTTTAAGTTCTTTTAACTCAACGATTTTTGGATCAATAAGTCTTCTTTCGAGCATATCGACATACTGCTTCGTATAACCAGTTTCTGATGTATAAATAACTAAAGTTTTCATGGTTAAATAATAAAGAAAAACCTTGCAAAACTCAAATAATATGCTCAAAAAATTTAATCTTTTCTATATTTAATTACATCGTCATCTTCAAGATTCCCTAACAAAAGCGAGGAGTTCTCGTCATGATAATGTATATTTCTTCTAACTTCTTTTTCATCATAATTCGCATAACAATATTTGCAAAAATGAAGACAGGTATTATAAGCGGCTACATCCACCATTGGAATGCAATTGCAAAGATTGCCTTTCCTTGCTTTCCACGTTCCTTTAAATGTTTTTCCAGTTAGATGGTAAGCTAATTCTTTACTTAAGCAATCGCCTTTAATAAAGCCAAATTCAGTTAAATCACGTTCTTCAAAACAAGTTTGGACAGTTGCATTATGCTTTTTAACCGCTTCAACAAATCCTTCGCCTATTGTACGATAATCATCCTCACTCATCGTTTTATATTTAAGAATATTTTTGTTTTTTATTACGTTTTTATATTCATCTAAAAAACTTATAAGGTACTTATTTACATAACCATCAAGTCTTTCGCATAGTCTATTAAACATTTTAACGTGATATTTTGCTGTATATTTATCACTTATAAAAATTGGATCATATCGAACTACGATTCTATCTGGTCCAATAATCTTAGAAACCTTGATAATATCTTCTATTATTTCATCTTTATTCGGAACATATGTTTCAATGTCGTTTCCATAACCAGTCAAGGTCACATGTACATAAATTGGGTGCTTTATCTTCTTAATATTGTTGATAAGATTCTTTGGATTTTTCGTTGTGAAAAAAATTAAATCAACATCTTCAAATCCAATTCTATTAACTAGTTTTGGGTTAAAAGGATTACGGACATCAAGAAATCCTTCTTCATAGCGTTTCATAAACCATGACATATAAAATGCCACAATATCTGTTCTTCCTGAAACCGCTAAAATCATAAAAACCCTGCAAATCTCAACTATTTTTGCACAAAACAATTCCCTAAGTTGCTTCTGTCGCATTTATCTTGCTTTGGACATTGATAGCAAACTTCGTTCGTTGTTACAACTTTATTAATAAAATTATCAACGTTTTCGATTGTTACATCCGCTATATTTTCTAAAGCTTCTTTAGTTAAAAATGCTTGATGCGAAGTAACAATTACGTTTGGTAAGGAAATCAATCTAGCAAGAACATCGTCATTAACAATGTGGTTAGAATAATCTGTAAAGAATATATCTCCTTCTTCCTCATAGACATCAAGGCAAGCAGCTCCAATCTTTCTTTCAAGTAATCCCTCAAGTAAAACTTTTGAATCAATTAAAGGGCCTCTAGATGTATTTATAATCACAACACCTTTTTTAACCATGTCTAATGCTTTTTCGCCAAACATATGTTGCGTTTCGTTAGTTAAAGGGCAATGGAACGATATAATATCGCTTTCCCTATAAATTTCCTCTAGTTCAACATATTTAATGCCGCTATCTTTAATTGGAAACTTATCATAGGCAATGACATTCATTCCAAAACCTTTACAGATATCAATAAATATTCTACCAATTTTACCTGTTCCGATAACGCCAACAGTTTTCCCGTGTAAATCAAAACCAGTTAAACCTGAGATATTGAAATTAAATTCTCTAGTTCTATTGTATGCTTTATGAATTCTTCTAATGGAAGTTAATAATAAAGCCATTGCGTGTTCAGCGATTGCGTAAGGAGAATAAGCTGGCACTCTCATGACTCTTATTTTTCCAAAGCATTCTTTAACATCAACATTGTTATATCCAGCACATCTTAACAAAATAAGTTTTATTCCTAATTTATATAAGATATTAACGGTCCTGGCATTAACATCATCATTAACAAAACAACAAACAGCATCAAAACCAGATGCTAAGTGTGCTGTATCTTCATTTAATTTAGTATCGAAAAATTTAAATTCAAGATCACTTCTACTCTCGAATTTTGCAAATGATTGAATGTCATAATCTTTAGAATCAAAAAAGGCAATTCTCATAAATTTATCCTCCAAAAATAATATAACTTATATTTGCTAGATTTGCCTAAAATATGCTTTAAATTTTAAAAACAATAACCACGTGCATCAGTTTTCGTCTTTGTTTTCTTCTTTTTTACGTAGTCTATGGAAAAGTTTTATATTCATATCTTCTGGCAAAACCCAAGATAGAATGATTGATAAAACAAACATATTTAATACGTTATTTGATAATAAATCACCAAGCCACGAGACCCCTAATTTACTAAATAAGTTCGTAATTGGAACTACTGCTCCACCATCAACACTTATTCCAGCAATTGTTAATCCAAATCCTACACAAGCGCTAATTGAAACTATCATTATGTTTTTATCTGTCCATCCAATTTCAGAAATAGACTTCATTCCAATTACCGCAATTGAACCAAATAAAATGACCATTGTGCCTCCAATTACCGAGTCAGGAATTGCATAAATAAAATTTGCAATAGGCGGGAAGAAACTAGTTACAATTAGAAAAACAGCGCCAATAAAAATAGTAAACCTATTTACAACTTTTGTTTGAGCAACAATACCAACATTTTGCGAAAAAGTAGTTAGAGGTAGCGCTCCAAAACATGCTCCAAGTGATGAATTTAATCCATCAGAAATTAAAGTGCCTGTTAATTCTCTATTTGTTGGACTTCTTCCTAATCCAGCAAGGGATAATGCGGTTGTGTCTCCTATTGCTTCAACAATTGCAACAATAAAACAAACTGAAGTTAATACGCATGGAACAACTTCAAATCTAAGTTTAGTGAAATCTAATAAATGAGGGAAATCAAAAATTCCGCTAGGCCCAATTAAATTATTTGTATCAATTTGTAAGCCACTAAAATCAACCATTCCTGGAATCAAACAAGCAACTCCAAAACCAACAGCGATTGCAACAACAATATTAATGTTTTTCCACACGCCTTTAACTAATAAGCTCCAAAGAATAGCGACAATTAAAGTTATTGATGCTACTAAGATGTAAAGGAAATAAGGCACTCCATTCGGTGTTGCTCCAGTTTCTAAAACAGAACTAATTACATACGCTCCACCAAAAAATTGAGTCGCGCCACTGCCTAATAAAGATAATCCTATTCCTAAAACAACAACAGCCGGTACAATTGGTTTAATAATTCTGCCCCACCATTTATAAAATATAGAAAATATTGAAGCAATTAGGCCTCCAATGATAATTGAGCCCATAATTGTGTAAAAGGCATTTTCACCTCCGCCACTAGACAAACCAATAGTGATTAATATTGGAACAAAAGTGAAAGATGTTCCAATAACAATTGGTAATCTTGCGCCTAAAAAGAGTTGGAAAATCGTCCCTATACCAGCCATAAATAAAGCGCCAAGCATTGAGGAAACCGCAAAATCTGTCCCTAGTAGTCCACACGCCCCAAATACAATAATAATTGGGGTAATATTGGCTGCAAACATAGCTAAAACATGTTGAATTCCAAAAGGAATTGCTTTGAATAAAGGGACTCTGCCGTCTAGTTTATATAAATTGTCGTTATTAGCTTTGCCTTTAAAAACTGAAGTAACGCCATGTCCAAAATTTTTAAAAATATCTTTTACTGACATCTTAATAATTCTTCTTATCTTCCATTTGAGCATACTCTTCATAAAGTTTTAAGCATGCTTCTCTATCCATTTCAGTGAGAAGTTTTTGTCTCATTCCTTCTTCTTGCATTTCATAGAATTTCTTATCTCTAAAACCGATTTTCTCTGTATCGTAAATATTACATCCGTAATAGATTTTCTCAATATTTGCCCATAAAATAGCTGCCATACACATTGGACATGGATCACCGGTAGTGTAAATTTCGCATCCAGTCAAATCGAAAGTGCCAAGCTTTTTACAAGCTTTATGAATTGCCATAACTTCTCCATGACACGTTGGATCATTATTCTTTAAAACTTCATTATGTCCCTTTCCAACAACTACTCCATCTTTGACGATAACGGCGCCAAAAGGACCTCCGTGGCCATTTCTAATTCCTTTTCTTGCTTCCGAAATAGCCATTCTCATAAATTTATTCATGTGTGACTCCTTTTAAGGTAGATAAATTATACTTGATATTCTTTATTTTAGAAATGCTTCTATTGCATCAAAAACATCTTTAGATAACTCACTAGTTTTTTCTTTATCGACTGTACTTAGATATTCTTTTAATTCTTCTTCCTTATTAGCTTTTTCTAACTCACGAACTTTTGGCTTAACCTCATCGTTATAATAACTATTCGCTTCTTTAGATCTATAAATTCCACTATGATCTGCACGTTCAATCAACAATTTTTGAACATAATCATTTTCATCAAGTTTTTGATATAAACTACCATCATTTAAAGGCACGGTTTTATCTTTATCACCTTGAATAATTAGACTTTTCGTTTTACTTTCGTTAATTGCTTTAGAAGCAGACATAAATATGTCTCCACCTTGCAATGTAATTTCAGAAATTGCAAATGTTGGGAAAGTAATATCAGTTAAGACTCCAACTGCACTTCTAGATAAAGCAAGCATTTCATTAAATGGATTGTCAAAGGCAGCTAAAGTGATTAATCTATCTGCTTTTGCACCCAATCCAAGCGAGGCTGCAACTCCAAATCCGCCCATTGAATGGCCAATTAAAATTACATTATCCTTGCAAAACCCCTCTTTTTTTACAAAATCATAAGCATTTTTAACGTCATATGCGCTTTGATATAATCCTCTTACGCCACTTCCTTCGCTTTGCCCTGAAGCCGTGGTATCAATAGCAAAAACTGAATATCCGTTTTCTACAAACCAGTTTTGATATTCTGCGTCCACCCAGTCAGCAAAGCTCCTTAATCCATGACACGCTATAACTAATCCTTTTGGACTGCTAACTTCATAATAATAGCCGCTAAGTCTATTATCTCCTGATTCAAAAGTATATGTCTTACGGTTTTCTAGAAGCGGAAAGTCTCTCCTTAATTTAAAAACACTTGCTGTTGATTGATTGTAGAAACTATCATCTGATAGTCTTTTGCCAAAAATCATCGAGTTTACAATTGGTGCTGCTACAAATCCACCACCAAGATATAGCACTGAGGCTCCTACAATCGAAAAGATAATAATTTTCTTTGTTTTAGATTTCATAAATTACCACGCTTTCTATAAAAATAGTTGAGAAAACATTTAGTTTTCTATTCTCTTACCATTTAAAATCCGTATTTCGTATAGTCAAAATACTTCGT
>Ga0256404_1008527_pt1 | contig 15323 bp, 24 predicted proteins | sample RumenRJG_01DNA_FD_185990 | JGI IMG/M metagenome (GOLD analysis project Ga0256404, IMG submission 185990) | Bovine rumen microbial communities from Lethbridge, Alberta, Canada - RJG_01 | ecosystem: Host-associated > Mammals > Digestive system > Stomach > Rumen | place: Canada: Alberta | collected...
AAAATATGATACGTTTGTTCGGAAAAACACAAATTAACACAAATTTTCAAAAAACTATTGACATTTAATCCAAATTGTGTTATCATATAATTATCAAGTAATTATCTTGAATTTGGGTTGTGTACCTTAATGCAAATTGTGTTATCAAGTGATTATCTTGAATTTGGGTTGCGTCCGTCGCAAGAAAGAAGGGTTTTTATGAATAAGATAGAATTAATGGGAAGACTAGTAAATGATGTAGAACTAATGAAAGGAAAAACAAATTATTCAAAATTTACAATTGCAGTTAGAAGAAAAGCAAAAGATGAAGTAGATTTTATTAACTGTATAGCATTTGGAAAAGTAGCCGAAGCAATAGTAAAATATACTGAAAAAGGTAATAGAATAATTGTCGAAGGTTCAATTCAAATTGAAAAATATGAAACAAAAGAAGGAAATAAAGTAACTACATTTTATGTAATAGTTAATGATTTTTATTTTGTAGATTTTAAAACAAAAAAAGAAGAAAAAACTACAAACGATCTTTTACCAGATGACTTACCATTTTAATAAGAAAAAGGGTGATAAAAAATGAAAAAAGAAATGACTTCTGAAGAAAAAGAATTATATGGAGAGTTAAGAACATTAGTAAAAAGAGCAAATCAAAGATTGCTAAGCTTGGAAAGATTAGTAGGGGAAAAAGATTCATTTGCTGCAAAACAATTATTTGATTATTTATCATCTGAAAAATTAAAAGCAGTAACAAAAACAAATAGAATAAAAACAGAGAATTTCAATTTAGAGCAAATGGGAGCAATAAAAAGTGCTGTTGAAAATTTCTTAGATAAAGATAGCTTATCTACTATAACTAATATTAAAAAATATAAAGCAAAAGTAGAAAAAGCTCTTGGTACTGAAATTTCATTTAAAGATTTATCTGCTATATATAGAGCAAGAGATTTATGGAAATGGGCAGAAGATCAATATGGATCAGCATTTTGGACAGATTTTGCACCGAGAATATTAGACCAAAATAAAAATGAATGGATTAAATTTGCTAAAACATATGCAGAAGAAGGAAATGATTTAGAGTTAAAAGAAAAATTATCACAAATTTATGATTACATACAAAAGCACGGGCTTAGGGGGGCGATTAATTTTGATTAAATGGGATAAATATATAAGTCATATTGTAGACAAGAAAAATAAAAAACGGCGAAGTTTTTGATAATACGATATATACGTTTGATATTGAGACATCATCGTATATAATATTAGATGGAAAGCAATATGAAACAGAAATATATTTATCCTTCTCTGAAGAAGAGAAAGAAAGATGCGTTTTCATGTCAACCATGTATATTTGGATGTTTAGTATTAATGAATTGGTATATTATGGTAGGACATGGGAAGAATTTATTCAATTTTTGAATTTATTAGAAAATTCTACATCTGGAATAAAAAAATATGTATTTGTACATAATTTATCTTTCGAATTTGATTTTTTGCGAAATGCAATAAAATACAAAAGTGTATTTTCGAGAAAAGCTAGAAAAGTAATAAAATGTGAGTTATTAGATTATAATATTGAATTTAGATGTACTTATTATATGACAAATGTAAAACTTGAACGTTTACCAGAATTATATAATTTACCAGTTCAAAAATTAAGTGGTACTTTAGATTACACCAAAATAAGGCATTCCGAATCATATTTATCAAAAGATGAATTACAATATTGTGAAAATGATTGTTTAGTTATATATTATTATATAAAGTTACAATTGGAACAATTTAAAAATGTAAATAGATTACCACTCACATCGACTGGTTTTGTACGTAAGGAATTAAAAACAAGAATTTATAGAAATTATAAATATAAAAATAAAGTAAAACGCTCAATAAATACTAATGGTCACATATTTAATCTACTTGAGAGTGCATTTATGCGGTGGTTATACTCATGCAAATTGGACTAAATCAGGTAAAAAAATAAAAAATGTTACAAGTTATGATTTTACATCGAGCTATCCTTTTGTAATGCTCACCGAAAAATATCCGTCATCAGAATTCAAAAAATGTAACATAAAAAGTATATCACAAATTTTAGATTGTTTTTGTTATATAATAAAAGTTACATTTTTTGGAATTCGTTGTAAATATTGGAATAATTTTATTTCGTCATCAAAATGTGTATATATAAAAAATGGTAGATATGATAACGGAAGAATAATTTCAGCTGATGAGATTCAAATTATACTTACAGATATAGATCTAAAGTTTATATTTGAAACTCATTTAATTGATAAGTATGAATTTAATGAAGTATTTTGGTCAAGAAAAGATTATCTACCAAAAGAGTTATTAGAATTTATATTAGAAAAATATGAAAATAAAACAAAATTTAAAGGTGTTGAAGGTAAAGAAATAGAATATGCATTAGAAAAACGGAAAATTTAATAGTATATATGGAATGTGTGTAACAAATGAAATTAGGGATAATGTAATATATAATAATATAGAATGGGATGAAGTAGAGCTTACGAATGAAGAAATAATAGAAAAATTAAATGAACAAAAAGAAAATCCATTTTTATCATATTCATATGGTGTTTGGGTAACTGCATATGCAAGATTTAATTTACTTTCAAATTTAGTAAAACTTGATAATAAAGTAATTTATAGTGATACAGACTCTCTAAAATTAGAAGAAGGGTTTGACATAAAAGTAATTGAGGATTATAATAAAAATGTATTAGAAAAGATTAAAAAGGCTTCAAATGATTTAAAATTACCAATAGAAAAATTTAGCCCTATTGATAAAGATGGAAAAGCGCATACAATTGGGTTATTTGATTTTGATGGATTTTATAGAGAGTTTAAAACATTAGGAGCAAAAAAGTATTCGTATATAGATAATGATAATAATATTCATATTACGGTTTCTGGAGTACCTAAAAAAGGGGCTGCAGCATTAAAAAATCTAGATGAATTTAGTAATGATTTCGTATTTGAATATAAATATACTGGTAAAAACTTAATAGTATATAATGACGATCAGCAAGAATTTAATCTTACAGATTATGCTGGAAAGAAATATGCCGTCAAAGATAGATATGGAATTTGTATAATTCCAACAACATATAAATTAGGAATTTCAGATGATTATGCAAATTTAATAAGTGATGAAAGTTCAAAACATGCAAGATATAAAGAATAGAGGTGAAATATGCAAGATTTAGAATATATAAAAAAATTTTCTAAAATTACTATATCCAAAATATGTAGAAAAAATAAAATAAATAGGTCAAATTTATATAATGGTAAAAGTACAAGAAGAAATGAAAGATTAGTAAGAGAAGAAATAGAATCAGAACTTGCAAAATTATATATAAGGAATGATGAAAATGTCTAATAAAAAACAAATACATTATAATTTAGATGCTATTGATAAAATTGGTGCTAGGTTTAATTTAATATATGGCGAGCGTTCAAATGGAAAATCATATCAAGTAAAGCATAAAAAAGGCGTTGAAAAGTATTTAAATACAGGAAAAAGATTTATTTTATTAAGAAGATGGAAAGAAGAGATAACAACAGAAAAAATAGAGCAATACTTTGCTGATGTTGATGTTGCAAAATTAACGAATGGGATGTATAATTGTATTACAGTATATAAAAAGAATTTATTTTTATCAAAATATGATATTGAAACAGGAAAAACAAAAAGAGGGGAAAAGATTGGATATGTTGTGGCATTATCAACAGAGCAAAATTATGCAGGGGCAAGTTATTTGGATGTAGAAGACATTATATTCGAAGAATTTATTTCTAGAAATGTTTATCTGCCGAATGAAGCAAATAAATTAATGAATATATATGCAACAGTAGACCGTAAAAGATTAACAACAAGACTTTGGATGGTTGGAAATACTATTTCAAGAGTTTGCCCTTATATAAATGATTGGGATCTACATAGTATAATTTCATCTCAAAAACAGGGAACAATTGTGACTAAAGAAATAATAGATTCTAATGATGACAAAGTAATAATTGCAATGGAATATTGTGCATCAACAAATCAAACATCTGGAACAATTGGAACAAATGCAAAAATGATAAATACAGGGGCTTGGGAAACAAAACCACAGCCACATCTTCCAAAAAGTTATAATGATTATGATGTATTATTTCGTTTTGGTTTTCAATATCAAAGTTTTAAATTCTTAAGTGAATATTTGATAGATAAAGAAGAAAGAAAAAATCCGATATGGTTTATACGTCCATATAATAAAGATTTTTTTAACAAAACAATTGTATTTTCGGATGTAATAAATGTATCTAAATACTGGCAAAGAGATATATATAATATAACAATAAAAAATGATAAATTACGTAATTTGTTTATGACATTTAGAGAGAGCAAAATATTTTATTCTAGTGATATGTGTGGAACAGATTTTAAACAAGTTATTGATTTTCAAATTAGGAGGTAAAAATGGAAAGTCAAATTATATTATGTAGAAATATAAATATAGATAAAGAATACACAAATGTATTAAATTATACAGAAAATCAGATGGTTTCGTTATGTAGAGCAAATGCAGTTGCAAGCGCTAATAATTATTCTTTTTTAAGACCAACAGGAACAATTTTTGTTGGATTTACTTATTCACAATGTATTGGGGCAAATTATATTGCATTTCAAAATCCAGACTATTCAAATAAATGGTTTTTTGCTTGGATTGATGATGTAATATATAAAAGTGATAAAAATTGTGAATTAGTATTTACTATTGATGCATGGTCTACTTGGTTTGATTATTGGACACCTAAAAAGTGTTTTATTAATAGACAACATGTGACAGATGATACAGTGGGATTGTATACTATACCAGAGAATCTAAATATTGGAGATTTAATATGTGATTATGAAAGAACAAGTAATAAAATTGGATCCGAAAGCTATTTTTATTATGTTATAGCATCAAATTATGATCCTACAAACCAATCAAGATCAGCAGGAATTGCAATGTATGGAGATTATCCTCAAGGTTCAATTTGGTTTGCATGGCTTGTAAATAGACTAAATTATACTCAAACAATAGATGAAATATCTCAATGGATTTATGATATTACAAGGCAAGGGCATCCTGGAGATATTACAGCTATGTTTGCATTGCCATATCAATCATTTGATTTAATAGGTGATATTGATCCAACTACACATAAAGTTTTAAGTGGTGGTGGAATAAAACTACAGGATACAGAAGTATTTTCTAAATCTACAATTAGAAATTTCAGTGATTTTACACCAAAAAACAATAAATGTTTAGTATACCCATATTCTTTTATTAGAGTTACTAATAACATGGGAAGTTATAATGATTATAAAATTGAAGATTTTAATGAATTAGATCTTAATAATAATCCAACAGATAATATGACTTTTGAGTTTATTGGTGTACCATGTTTAGGATATTCTGGAAAAATTAGACCTAAATATTATAAGGGTTTGACATATAATGAAGATGAATCATTACCATTGGGAAAATATCCAGCTCTTTCTTGGTCTAGTGATGCATTTACAAACTGGGCAACTCAAAATGCTGTAAATTTAGCAGGTGGTATTACAATGAATTCTATTTCATCTGGTCTTCAAATGTCTAATGGGAATATAATTGGAGGTATTACAAATTACACTTCTACTATATTAAATATGATAGGTTCATTTTATTCAGCATCTATGATGCCAAATACTGCTCAAGGAAATGTTAATTCTGGAGATATTTCTTTTTTATTTAATTTAAATAGATTTAAAATAATGCATATGAGACCTAAAGTAGAATATTTGCAGATCATCGATGATTTTTTCACACGTTTTGGATATAAAATTTGTAAACTAGAAACTCCTAATATAAGTGGAAGACAATATTGGAACTATATTGAGATTGGAAGCAATGAAGAAATAGGAACAGGTGATGTACCATCAAAATATATGGATATTATAAATAATGCTTGTAGGCGTGGTGTAACAATATGGCATGATCACTCAAATGTTGGAGATTATAGTTTGAATAATGTTATAATATAAAAAAGAGGGAAATTCCCTCTTTTATATTTTTGTAATCGATGTTGTTATATATGCACCACTTCCAGGAGTGATTTGCAAATTATTATTTGTTAAATTAATACTCGCCCAGCCAACGCCTCCTGCTATTGCGGTTACATTTCCGGTATTATTATCTGAATTTCCAGTAGCAACAATATAAAATCCATTCGCAGATACATTTCCAGATGCCATATTAGACAAAGATATTAGATAAAATGAATTATTTAATAATTTATATGTCTTTACAACCTGTCCAACATAACCACTTTGTAAATATCTTGTTTTATTTAATTTTTGTAAGTTAAATACATTATTATTTTCAATAATATCAAACATATTTTCATTTATAAAAATGTCAAATTCTTCTGGATTTACATTTGTTAAATATATTAATTCTGGATTTTGAGGTACTAATTTAGTTCTTGTACCACATTGTTCTGCAATAGGGTCTTCTATTGGTCCTCCTTTTAAGTCTAAACCTAATGAACAACCTAAATAGCCATAAGGTGCATTTGTATATACTGGCATTCTAACAGCTAAATACCTATAATTTGTGTTTGTTGGTATATAATCTTCATTTGTACCAAGCCAACCATGAAGTGCTTTTTGATTTATATCATTATAATTAACAGATACTCTATGATAATTATCTACAGCTGTATATGGTAAATTATTTCCTCTTGACATATCTCCACCAGTATAATAGTTATAAAAAGCACAATTCTCATAAAATCCATTATAAACTTCAATCCAAGTGTCTTTTGCTATATCGTAAGCCAAAACTTGCATTTTTCCGATATAAATATCAAATGATTCTGGGACTTGTCCATTATAATTTGGATTTTTACAAAATTGAAACCATGGTACAATAGCAGTATAGTCATTCATATTCCAATGAATATTTGGGTTCCAATTCCAAGATTGTTTTTGATGTGCCCACATTATAGGATTTACAAAATCCGATGGAATTATCATATCTTCATATATTTTATTATATGCATTTAAATTTCTTTCTTGAATAATATTTGCTGTATTTTCTGAAACAGAAGGTGTTATATAATAACCATTTTTTATAAATTTTTGCATATTTTCTTTTATAAAGCTAGAATTTTCTGCTTGAATAATATTATTATGTGGAACAAAAATTTTTTTATTTTGTGATAATATTTCTGCAATAGCTTGTGTTTTATCTTGTGCATTTGTATAATCAACAATATTTATATAATCAGGTTTCGCGAAATTCAAACTTTCTACATTTGTTTTTACTTCATTTAATTCATTATTCAAATTTTCAAAAATTTGAACATTAATAATATTAGCTAATTCTCCACTTTCTGCCATTTCATTTAATTTATTATCTATTTCATCTTGAACGTCTAAATTATTAAAATAATTTGTTAAATCTTCAACCTGTGTTCCTAACGTATTAGTACTATTAATTAATTTATTTAATTCTTTTCCCAATTTACAAAATAATTGCCATTCTGAAAGTGCATCAAAATCAGCCTCAATAAAAGGAAAATTCTCTAATACAAACCATTTAAATGGTGTTAAATTTTTATATTTAAAATTACTCATTTTTTACTCCTTTCTATACTAATTGATAAAAAAGACATTCTAAATCTTTAAATATCATAGAATATATTGATTTTATATTTTCTTGCATTTCTTTTAAGATTGCAATTTTATCAGCTGGTGTTCTTGTTATAGTTTCATCATATATATTGTTATCTGTACCATTGTTTGTTGATTGAGATGAACCAGTACTTGTAGAATTATCTTCGCCATTATTTGTATTTGTATCATAATTATAATTTGATACATAACTTCCATTTCGTAAATCTTCAAGTTGATTTTGTGGTAATACTGCATTACGTCTATCAGAAATATTATTTGTAGATGTAGTACTATGATTAGAAATTTGATTAGATGTATTATTTGTGTTTTGCATTGTTTTGTTATTTGTTCCTGTTTTTGTTGTCACTTCTCCATCTTCAAATATTTTCCAATTATCTAGTGCATCAAACATTTTATTATATAATGGCATAATTTCATTTAATTTAACATCTAACTGGATTCTAAATGCAGTTACTGTTTCAAATCCAATTCTTCTCATTAAAAAATGATTTAATATCATACATTCAAATTGCTCTTTTGATACTTTGTCAGATAATGGATAATCAAAATTAAATATTGTGCTACGTCCAACTTTTGCTAAATCTTTTATTTTAACGTCAGGTGCAGGATTATTTAGATCAACATCAGGATTTACAATTGTTTCTAAAATAGCATAAATAGTTGGAGGTTTTTGCAAATTAGGTGGTAAAAAAGGATAAAACATTAAATAATTATTATAAATCGGAATCATTATCGCCCACCTCACTTTCTATTTCAAAATTTTCTTCTGATGTTGGTAAACCGTCATAGTATTTTACTTCAATATCTGTACCAAATTTTATATTTATTTCATCAATAGCTTTTTTTCTTGGTTCAAAACGACTATAACGACTCGCAATTGTTCCACCTTGTGAAGCTAGAACTTCATCTTTAATATTACGTTCTTTTTTCTGAAAATTCATATTAGCAATACCAATTAATCTTAAAAATTCATTCCAGTCTTTTTCTTTATGCAAGTCAATTTTGTCTGCAACATATGGTGCCGGTGCTAATACTAATGTTGTATCATCTAGATCCAATTCCTCATATGCAATTACCGTATTTTCCATACCGTCTACGTTATTTACTAAATCTTGTATTGATTTTACTTTTTCCGTTTTTGTTTTCCAGAATCTAGGTGTTTTTTGCTGTGCAATATTAATATCAATAGTTCTTGTATCTAATGCGATGCGTTCTGCGTATGCACAAACATCTAACCATAACGGATAACGACCATTATTATCATACATAATAACAAAATCATCACGATTTTTAATAACCTTACTGTATCCATTTTGTGATATTACTTCTATGCTAGTTGGTCTACCATAAACATCTAATTTACCCATTTTACGAAAAGGAAGTGCCAAAAGCCCCATTACTTCATCTTTAAAAAATGCAATAGCACCTTGTCTTAGTAAAACTTTATTTAGAAAACTTGTGTCAATAAATTCCGGCATATTTGTAAATTCAAAAACATTTTCTGCAAGTGTTAGTAATTGCCTTTTATACATTTCATAAGTTTTAAAATTAGATAATTGGCTATTAATTAATTTAGTTTTCATTTTTTCTTCCTTTCTAAAATAGAGGCTAAAAGTTAGCAATGGCTTACTTCTAACCTCCATTTTTAATATATTTAAGCAACTGTAATTGTTGCAGTTCCTGTTACTGTTTTATCATAAATTGATGTTGCAGTAACTGTTACTGTACTTGCAGATACTGCTGTAGAAGGTAACGTTAAATATCCATTATCTGATATTGTAACGCCAGCTGCTTCTGCTGTAGAATCGACTGCCCAGTGAACTGCTTTATTTGCAAATCCTACTGTTACTACTGTTGCAGTTAACTGTACACCTTGACCAGCTGTTACTGTTGCAGTACTTGGACTTACTGTTACACTTGTAACTGATGGTGTTTCACTTGTAAATACGGCTCCATTTTCAAATGGTGATGTACTAAATACTCTCCACTAAACATTCGACTAAGTTCGTTACTCTTAATCCGTTCTCTTATGAACTGCTATATATTTCTATATAGAATAGACTATCTCTTAATCTTCAGCATTATCTGTTAAGATTTCTCGCGCTTCCAATCTACTTAGATTGTACTTCCCCTATGGGAATAGTCGTTACACCTTCCAATTTCTTGGCTTGGCACGGTATTTCCTACGACTTTACGTTTAGGTTTCCACCGTTTTCACGAGATTTTTTATCAATAACATTTCTGTTAAAGTCGCCTAGTTTTTAAGGTTAAGCGTGTAAAAAGTGATTGTTTTCTAATGTTGTTGGATTATAAAATTCTGTCATTTTTTCACCAGAAGCAGTATCTAATGCATAATCATAATCCATAAACCATTCTCTTGAAATTAATACTGCTGGAACTGTCGCAAGTTCTTGAAGCTCTGTGCTAGTAAATGCAGTATATGCGCTTCCTAATAGCTCTGTAAGTCGGCTAGAATCATGATTGTCAAATCCATCAATTAGAACTAATCTTGCTTTCATATCAGCTTCATCTTTGAAGAAAGATGTTGCTAAAACGTCTGTACTAAAATCTGCCTCAAATTCAGTGTTTACTATTAATATTTGATCATCAAATGAAGTTGCTCTTCTTACACCTGCTGGGTTGTAATTTGGACTTCTAAATGTAAATTTATTTGATGTAGATTTTAAGTTTGCAACTCTTTGACGTGGTGTTAAGCTTGAATAGTTATTAATTTTAATAGATGTCATTGTTCCATCTAGTATTCTTCTACATAACATATATTTGTCAACTATATATGTATCATATTTTAAAGATTCATAAAGCATTGATATACAATTATCAATATAACTAAATAAGTCTTCTGTTTCAAACGCCATTGCAAGTTGACTGTCACTTGTTGTAGTTTGATAGTATTTTTGGAAATTTACTTCATGCATATAGTTAAATACGTTTGGAACTACTGTATCTAAAAATTTGTCTTTATCTGAAAAATTTGTATTATAATCATATACATTACATAAATCGTTTATTATTTCTCTTATTTGTTGACCAAATCTTAATGTACCTCTTTTTGTAAAATCCCATGGATTATCCCATGCGTTTCTTTTTATTACTGTTAACCCAATTAAATTTACAGTATTTATAAATGCGTTTCTATATCTTTGATTGTTTAAAATTATTTTACCAATTGGTGCAATTGAAGCTCCTTGAACTGGTAAGTCAATTTCTCCAGAAAGTTCTGGTGTTACATTAATTATGTAACTTAATAATTCAGCACTTGTATTTGCTGATAAAGCTTTTTGTGATTTACTCATATTAAATTCCCCCTTTAAATTTCTTTAACATCAATAATTTCTTCTTCTTTTAAATCTTCGTCATCTTCTTTTTCGTCTTCTTTGACTTCTTCACCTTTTAAAAATCTTTCTTTGTATCTAGCTTTTAAATCCATTATAAAAGCTTTTTCGTTTGCTATTTGAGCTTCTAAATCTGCTTTTTCAGCTTCAAATCTAGCTTCATATTCTTTAATTGCTTCATCATTAAAAGAATCTTCAATATCTTCTAATAATTCGATTTTTAAATCTTCATCTTCTATTTTTTCATCAATTTTCTTTTTTAGTTCTTCTTTACTTAATTTCATATTCTCACCTTCTTTCATCTAATTTTTCACATAATTTTGTTAGAGCTATTGTGTTATTATTTAAAGCTGTCTTTATTTCTTCTTTAAATTCTAACATTTCTTTGCTATGCTGTTCATTTAATTCTTTGACATCCTCACGATTGTTATTAGTTTGTTCCTTTACATATATTGCCATTGATATACAAGCAATAATCGGAAAACCTAAAGTGCCTATTAATTGAACATAATTATCCATTTAACCACCTCCAACTTTATTTTATAGGTCCAACTATAAAATTTCCTGTTCCTTGATTAGTGTGAAAAGTGTTATTTACTAAATCATATAATCCAGCCACGTTATCCGATTTTCTATAACAAGGTATAAAATTTCTTTTAATTATTCCATTGTTACTAATTATTATCTCTCCTATTTTACCTATTAAATTAGCAGTATTATTAGCTCTTCGGAAAATATTTAATGTTGTATTTACAGCTCCACCATAATCAGCATTTACTTTTAAAACATTATTAATATATAAATTACCATTTAAAACCTTTATATTTCCATTTGTTATACTTGGAAAAGAAAATGCAGCTGCGTTTCCTGCTTGAAAATACTTATAATAACAAAAACTTCCTGATCCTATCAATATTAATTGATAACTTTCTGTTCCAGCAGAGAAAAGAACTCCATTAAAAGTATTAATTGTTACATTTTTAAATTCTAAATCATCACCTTGTACAGGTGTATAATTAGTATCAATATACTGTGTTCCTGTGCTCTCCAAATATTCTACTTCTGTATATTCACTTGGAATATCAATAGATCCATATTTATTATATAGAAATTTTTTTAAATAAGCTGGAATGTTCATTTTTGCTAAAAAATATTTATTTATCATTTATAATCACTTCCTCATCTTTAGTAATTTCATTAGTTTTAACTTCATTATCATTCTCAATGATATTCTCTTTAGTAATTTTATTATTTTTTTGATTGTTTTCATTTTGCTGATTTTCACTTTGTCCACTTTCTACATCTGAATTATACCACGTTCCTTTATAGTAAATATATAATTCGCCTGTGTCTATTATATAACAGGTTGAACCGTCATTGATATTTGCACTATCTGGCATCGATTCATTTTCTAAACGAACAAAGTCAATTCTATATTTTAAGTCGATCATATTATCACCCTCTTTAATTATATGCATATTTTTAAGTTTTTGTCAATACAAAAAAGCGAACATTTATAAAAATGTTCGCTTTTGTCTTAATTTTTTCATATAAAATACCCATGGAAATTTTTTCTTTTTTACTTGCGTTGGTTGCGGCGGAATAACACCTCCCAAAAATTGATACCAAATTTCTGCTTGTTGCCCTCTTTGTGGCTGGTTTGGATTTAATGGCCTTTCATAATTTGATAAAAACGCCATAGCTAGATTATATGGTGTATCTGTTGAATGTGTAAAATCTGAAAATGAATAATTATATTGTGTAGTTGGAATCCATTGTAAATTATTTGATACTTCATATATAATTCTACTCAAATTATTATCCATTGTTGATGGATCTCCCTGAACCCAATTTGTATATTTTGTATATGGTGTCCATTGAACTAAACCATATCCGGAATCAGTTGGATCAGTTGGCATGACTATGTCATTTTGCCAACGTCCTGGATTTATAGCACTTTCACTTTGCATATTTCCTAACATTCCAGCTACTGCATTCATTGACCAACCTTGATCTCTTAAATAATTCCATATATATGTTGCGTTTAACTCTTGCTCTGATTGCGTTAATGTATTTGATGAATTATACGTATTTCCGTAATATTGCCCATATTGTCCAGTTCTTAACTCTAATCCCATTATTACACCTCTATTTTATATATATTTCTTTTTTATATATTCCTGCGACATATCCGCTTGGTATTTCTAGCCATATATCATTATTAATATTTATTACATCTAAACATGTGACAGTAGTTCCTTTCATTAATACTGCATATTCTTGCTTGTATGCATGTTGTTTACCATCATATGTTAATTCGTCATACTTTTTTACTGGATTATTTGTTCCAGGTCCACTTCTAACATTTAAATCTTCTTGTAAAACATAATCATTTCCTTTTATATATTTATCCACATATTCTTGATTATCTTCTCTGTCATATTTTGTTAGATTATTTGAATATATAATTGACATAATTGTATCAATATATGTTGGACTAGTTGCGTATCCACCATTTTTTATTTCTGTTATACATTCTAATGGACTACTTGATGTACAAGCTTTTCTATATCTTTCTAATTTTGTTATTAAGTCGAAATAGTCGGAAATTGATTCTTCTAAACTATTATAAGCTCTAAAACATGCATTAATATTTGTATATGAACTTCCGTCATAACATTCTTGCGTTTGTGCATTATATACTTTTCCTTTCCAATCTGAAAATGCTTTTATTCCGAAAATTGCATTTGCTTTCATCATTATTTGTGACCCGCCCCAACCGCTTTCACATATTGCTTGCGCAATTACTACACTAGAAAATAATGGATTTCCTCTTTTTTGATTTTCCTTTACAACTAAAGGTGCTATTGTTAAAATAAATTCACTCCTGTTCATGACTCTCCTCCTTCTTATTAATTATACCAGATATTATAAAATTTTCAATATTAAAATCTTTTGCTTTTCCTATAAATCCTATTATTATCTTTTTCATAGATTAGTCCTCCTTCTTATGCTTAAATTTTTCTATTAATTCCTTTATTGACAATATAATCCATAATATCAAAAATGTTCCTCCAAAAATTTCAATTATTCCTATAATGTTATCTAAAAAACTTAATTGATATTGTCCTTTTGTTATCCATCCAAACAATAACTCTTTCATATATCTACTCCTTTTTTCTAAGTTAATGATATTTTGTATCCTTTAGGTTGTACAATATCTTTTTCAGAATCATATATAAATACTGTTATAAATTCTATTTCAGCACTTTCAACATATTTGAAATCTAAACTATTAATCATTTCAACAAATTTTTCTTTTGTTATGTATGTTTTCGGTGAAATTATTTTTCTTTCTTTTTTATCATAAACATTTATATTATCTTCCATTTTCTACTCCTTTTCTAAAAGTGATTGTAAAACACTTATTTGACCTAATAAGCAATTCATACTTTCTTTATAAATAAATTTATCTTTATTAGCTTTTAATTCTAACTCTTTTTCAAAGCTATATAATATTTCTCTACATGCTTCTATTTTTGTTTTTATTTTGTTTTCCCACTTTTTATCATTGTTTTCTATTTCTTTAAATAAATTTTCAATTATTTTTACTTGTTCTTTATTAAGATAAATAAATTTATTCATTTCAATTTTTTCTTTTAAACATTTAATTTCTTTCTTTTCTTCGTCTGTCATTGATTATTCCTCCTAACATATTTTTTGAATATAATAGTAAGTTGTATTTCCTTCTTTATCTGCTTCTACATCAGTTAGTATTATTTTTCCTTCTTTAAATGCTGTTAAGAATAGTTCTCTATCTTGTTTTAAATAATCATCATTATCCATTTTTAAATTTTCGATTGCTTTTCTTTCTTCATCTGACATTGTTTATTCCTCCCCTTGATAAAAATAATTATTTGCTTTTGCAACTAGCCATAACCATAATAATGATACTGCTTTTAATAAAATTATTGATAATGTTATTTTATTTACTTCTCCTATTAATATAATAAATGCAAGCATTGATATTATTGTAATTAAAATCTTTTTCATCAAAAAAACCCTTCTTTCTTGCGACGGACGCAACCCAAAATTCAAGATAATCACTTGATAACACAATTTGCATTAAGGTACACAACCCAAATTCAAGATAATCACTTGATAATTATATGATAACACAATTTGGATTAAATGTCAATAGTTTTTTGAAAATTTGTGTTAATTTGTCTTTTTCCGAACAA
>Ga0256404_1008528_pt1 | contig 15323 bp, 10 predicted proteins | sample RumenRJG_01DNA_FD_185990 | JGI IMG/M metagenome (GOLD analysis project Ga0256404, IMG submission 185990) | Bovine rumen microbial communities from Lethbridge, Alberta, Canada - RJG_01 | ecosystem: Host-associated > Mammals > Digestive system > Stomach > Rumen | place: Canada: Alberta | collected...
GTGCCGTCAGCATTGCGGCTGACATCGTTCCCGTCACTGGCGAGAACCGCACACTGGCCTTCCACGGACTGAAGCAGCTGAACCAGAACCCCAGCATCGGTCTGAAGGCCATCATTGAGATTTGCGGTCTGACGGGGCGTGAGCTCACCATGAGTGACATCGTCTTCAAGATCGGACCGCGCATCAATGCCAGCGGCCGTATGCAGAACGGTACCGAGGCCGTTGACCTGTTGGTGGAGAAGGACTTCGCACGGGCACTGGCTGAAGCTAATCATGTGAACGAGTATAACGACCAGCGGCGTGACATTGACAAGCAGATGACCGAGGAGGCCAACGAGATTGTGGCCCGCTTAGAGAGTCAGCAGCACATGCAGAGCATCGTGCTCTACGACGAGAACTGGAAGAAGGGCGTGGTAGGCATCGTGGCCTCACGACTGACGGAAATGTACTTCCGTCCCACCGTCGTACTGACCATCATCGACGGTCTGGCCACCGGCTCTGCCCGCTCGGTGGCAGGCTTCGACATCTACGATGCCATCAAGTCGTGCCGTGACCTGCTGCTCAACTTCGGCGGACATACCTATGCCGTAGGCCTCTCATTGAGACAGGAGAACATTCCCGAGTTCCGTCGCCGCTTCCAAGAGTATGTCAGCAACCACATTCTGCCCGAACAGACGCAGGCCCTGCTCGACATTGAGGAGGAAGTTGATTTCAAGGACATCACCAAGAAGCTGCTTAACGACCTGAAGAAGTTTGCGCCCCACGGGCCCTGTAACCCGAAGCCGCTCTTCTGCACCCGTAACGTCTATGACTACGGCACGTCGAAGGTGGTGGGACGCAACCAGGAGCACATCAAGCTCGAACTGGTTGACTCCAAGTCCAGCAATGTCATGAACGGCATCGCCTTTGGCCAGAGTGCAGCAGCCCGCTACATCAAGTCAAAGCGTTCGTTCGACATTGTCTATACCATCGAGGAGAACACCTATAAGCGCAGCGAGATACAACTTCAGATTGAAGACATCATGCCAAGTGAAGAATGATATCACTCCTAAAGCAGTACTGGGGCTACGACAGCTTCCGCGGCATACAGCAGCAGATTATTGAATCCATCATGGCCGGGCACGACACGCTCGGGCTGATGCCGACGGGTGGTGGCAAGAGCATCACCTTCCAGGTGCCGGCATTGGCGATGGAGGGCGTGTGCATTGTCATCACACCACTCATTGCCCTGATGAAGGATCAGGTGCAGCACCTGCGAAAAAAAGGCATACTGGCGGCGGCCATCTATTCGGGCATGTCGCACGACGAGGCCTTACGAATCCTCGAAAACTGCATCCTCGGCCACACCAAGCTGCTCTACGTGTCGCCCGAACGACTGAAGAGCGACCTCTTCATCACCAAACTGCGCCACATGCACGTCAGCTTCATCACCGTCGATGAAGCCCATTGCATCAGCCAGTGGGGCTACGACTTCCGCCCGTCCTACCTCGACATAGCAACCATCCGCGAGATACAGCCCGTGCCCGTCCTTGCCCTCACAGCCACCGCCACGCCGAAAGTGGTGGACGATATTTGTGAGAAGCTGGCCCCTCGTACCTCGCCCCCCGTACCTCGTACCTCGACATTCAACGTCTTCCGCATGTCGTTCGAACGCAAGAACCTGACCTACATCGTGCGCCGTACGGAGGACAAGCTGGGCGAAATGCTCCGCATACTGCAAGCTGAGAAAGGCAGCGCCATCGTCTATGTGCGCAGCCGCAAGCGTGCCAAGGAAATCTCGGATTATATCAACAAAGCCCCCCTGTCGTCCCCCGAGGGGGCCGTAGGGGGGGCTTCCTCCTTCTACCACGCTGGTCTCGACCACGCCACGCGCGACCAGCGGCAAAAGGACTGGCAGAGCGACAAGGCACGTATCATCGTGGCTACCAATGCCTTCGGCATGGGCATCGACAAGCCTGACGTCCGCGTCGTCATCCATTACGATAGCCCCGACTCCATAGAGGCTTACTTCCAGGAGGCAGGACGTGCCGGCCGTGACGGAAAGCCGGCGCAGGCCATCCTGCTCTGCAATGGCGGCGACGACCGTAAGCTGCGGCGGCGCATTGACGAGCAGTTTCCCCCGCGCGCATATATTAAAGAGGTATATGAGGACTTGGCCTATTACCTGCAGGTGGCCATCGGCTTCGGACAGGGACGGCTGTTTGAGTTCTCCCTCGACGAGTTCTGCCTGCGCTTCCGCCATTTCCCAGTGCAGGCCCATTCGGCACTCATGCTGCTCACCCGTGCCGGCTACATCGACTACATGGAGGAACAGGAAGCTGCCGCCCGCGTACACTTCCTCACCCAGCGCAATGAGCTTTACCGGCTGGAAGGCAACTCACCCGACGAAGACCGCGTCATCGTGGCCCTGCTCCGACTCTACGGCGGGCTGTTTGCCGACTATGGCTTCATCGACGAGAGCCTGGTTGGACGCGAGGCCGGACTGACGGCAGTCCAGACATACGAAGTGCTTAAGTCACTCTCCATGAAGCGCATCATCAGCTTCATTCCCCGCAAACGGACACCTTACATCAAATACGTACAAAGACGCGAGGAACCCGAACTTGTCGAGATTCCCCGCGCTGTCTATGAGGACCGTCGGGCACTCTACGAGGAGCGCATCGAGGCCATGCTTCGTTACATGAACACCGGCAACCAGTGCCGTTCGCGCCAACTGCTTCGCTACTTCGGCGAAGAGACCTCCCACGACTGCGGCCAGTGCGATGTCTGCAAAGGGTAACTCCCCTAATTCTCAAAGTAGTACAAGAACGACGCAATACCTTCGAGAGCCGGTTTGCGCTGTCCCTCTATCTCAATGCGGAACTTGATCTCCGCCTTACAGATGCCACGCAGGTTCTGAATGTTGTGCAGCGTCGTCACCAGTCTGACGCGACTGCCCGTAATGACGGGCTGTCCAAAGCGCATCTGGTCCATGCCGTAGTTCACCAGCATCTTGATGTTGTTCACCTTGATAATCTGGTCCCACATGTAAGGCAGCAGCGACAGCGTCAGATAGCCGTGCGCAATGGTACTTTTATAAGGACTCTCCTCCTTGGCCCGCTCCACGTCAACGTGTATCCACTGGTGGTCCAGCGTGGCATCGGCAAAGAGGTTAATACGTTCCTGACTGACTTCCAGCCACTCAGAAGCGCCGAGCTCCTCACCTAAATGGGAGGCAAACTCATCGTAACTATTAATTGTCAGCATGTTCTATATTGTTAATTAGTAATTAGTAATGAGTAATTAGTAATTATGATTACTTCTATAGACACCATTTAGGGCTGACAGCTTTGCATGGCGTGCACGGTAATCACAATTACTAATTACTCATTAAAAAAATCAGTCTTCCTGGTTCTCGGGACGCAGCTTGCGGACGGTCTCTCCGGCACGCCACATCTCCTGATTACGCATAGCCTCTAACTCCTTCTCTAATCCGGCACGATAGTCGGGCTTTGAGTTTGCGTCGATGGTTATCTGGGCCTCGTTACCCGTCTGTACTGAGTAGTAAAGCCACTCCATGACGGGCTTGATGGCATCGTGGAAACGCGGTGCCCAGTCCAAAGCGCCACGCTGTGCGGTGGTCGAGCAGTTAGCGTACATCCAGTCCATACCCTTCGCACCGAAGAGCGGGCCAAGGCTCTGTGTCAGCTCCTCAACGGTCTCGTTGAAGGCCTCCGAAGGCGAGTGTCCGTGCTCACGCAGCACCTCGTACTGTGCCAGCAGCAGGCCCTGAATGGCACCCATCAGGCTTCCGCGCTCACCCGTCAGGTCGCTCGTTGCCTCACGCTGGAAGGTGGTCTCAAACAGATAGCCGGCACCAATACCGATACCGAAGGCCAGCGTCTTCTCCTTGGCCTTGCCCGTAGCATCCTGATAGACAGCATACGAGCAGTTCAGGCCGCGGCCCTCGCAGAACATGGTACGCAGGCTGGTGCCGCTGCCCTTGGGAGCCACCATGATGACATCCACATCCTTCGGGGGCACCACGCCCGTGCGGTCGCTCCAATTAATAGCGAAGCCGTGGCTGTAGTACAGCGTCTTGCCGGGCTTCAAGTATTTTTTGATGGTAGGCCACTGCTGAATCTGACCAGCGTCAGAGAGCAGCATGCAGAGAATAGTACCCTTCTCGGCAGCCTCCTCAATAGAGAAGAGCGTCTTGCCGGGCACCCAGCCGTCGGCCACCGCCTTGTCGTACGTCTTACCCTGACGCTGACCCACAATGACGTTGAAGCCATTGTCCCTCAGGTTGCAGGCCTGTCCAGGACCTTGTACGCCGTAGCCGATGACTGCGATAACCTCATTCTTCAATACTTCACGTGCTTTCTCCAAAGAGAACTCCTTGCTGGTGACAACAGTTTCAATAACGCCACCAAAATTCATTTCTGCCATAATTAAATAATAAATTATTGTTTTACTTATCTCTGCTGACCATGCCAGCCCTGCCCGAGAGCCGTCGTCTTATCAGTCCGCTCCCGCCCTAACCCGAGGGCACGACAAGAGACCTTTACTAAAATCGGATGCAAAAGTAACATTTTAAAATCAAACAGCCAAATATTATTACAAGTTTTAAACAATAGCAGGTAAAGAGATGGGAAAAATGGGGAGACTGAGCGGCAAATCCCGCTGAACATACAAATCTCGCTGAACGGGAGAATTCCCACCGATTGACAAGTGTTTTGCTTACTGAACACTTTTAACTCAAATCTGTTCATCATACTGAACACTTTTTGCCATATCGATGAGGTAACAGGCAAAAATGTTTTACACGCAAAACACTTTTTCACCAAAAATGTTTTGCAGGCTGAACATTTTTATTTATCTTTGCAACCAAAAATAGGAACTGAACATAAAAAGAAGCAATGGAATCACTCATCAGACGACACCTCAACAGAATGCAAACCGTCAATCTCGATTTTGTGCGTAACATGATGGACGAAATCGACTGGAACGAAAGACTGATTATGATTAAAGGGCAAAAAGGCGTAGGCAAAACAACCCTTATGACTCAACGCATACTCATGACATGGGGGGCAACGAACACGTCGGACGTGCTCTATGCCAGCCTCGATAACATCTATTTCAGCACCCATGGGCTGCTCGATTTCATTGAGCAATACCACGCACAAGGAGGCAAGCACCTTTTTCTGGATGAGGTACACAAATATCTGGGATGGAGTCTGGAAGTGAAAAATGCATACGATGAGTTTCCTGACATGCACATTGTGCTTAGTGCCTCGTCACTTATCAACCTGAATGACGGAGAGTCCGATCTCTCCCGTCGTTGTATCACCTATTTGATGCCAGGCTTATCGTTCAGGGAATATCTCAACATGTTCCACCAGCAACACTTCCAACGACATTCACTCCAGGAAATTCTTAATGACGGCAACAAAATCTGTGCAGAGACAAATGCCAATATCCGCCCACTGCCCCTCTTTGCCGAATACCTGAAGACAGGCTATTACCCGTTTCTGAAAGAGGGTGCCAACAATTACTATACCCGTATAGAGAACATCGTCAACACCACTATCGATGTAGAACTGCCACAATTGCGCAAACTGGACGTTGGCAACATCAGAAAAATAAAGTCTTTGCTGGCCATCCTTGCCTCAAACGTTCCCTATACCGTTGATACGGTGAAACTATCAACCATGGCAGAAATGTCGAGAACTACCCTGTTGCAATATCTGCAATATTTAAGTGAGGCACAACTGATTAACCTACTCTATTCTGACCTCGTTAACGTGAAGCGACTTCAGAAGCCTGACAAAATCTATTTGGAGAACCCTAACCTGCTGCATGCCCTCTCCACCACCACCGTCAACGAAGGGGCTATGCGTGAGGCCTTCCTCATCAACCAGCTGTCAGGCCACCATCTGGTTGAGTATAGCAAGACATCTGCCGACTTCACCATTGACCGCCAATATACCATTGAGGTTGGTGGTCATTCAAAAGACGGGAAGCAGATTGCCGGACAGCCCAACAGCTATATTGCCGCAGCCGACGAAGAATATGTTTTAGGCAACAAAATTCCCCTCTGGCTCTTCGGGTTCTTGTACTAAAAAAGTCCAGCATACCGAATGTGTGGTATGCCGGACTTCGTGCATTTTATTTAACAATGACTTTCCGTCCACCTGTGATGTAAACTCCAGCAGTTGCTGGTTTACCCGTCAACTTCTGACCGTCAAGCGAGTAATATTCATCAACATACTTTTTTCTCGCATTGCAAATGCTGATACTCAATGCAGCGGGATTCGGCGCTCGGCTTTGCCGCTTATATGAACGAAGTGAGTCTTAAGAAATCCCGCTGAACGAGAACGGCTATGTTTAAAAATCACAGTCCGACTCCCGTCTTCTGACCGTTTGACTCCAGTCAAACGATCGTCTGATACCATGTCGGACGATTGTCTGATACCATGTCAAACGATCGTCCGACATAATGTCAAACGATCGTCCGACACCATGTCGAACGCGAGTTTCCCCGGTCCAAACTGTCGGAGAGAACGGTCCAAACTGTCGGAGAGGACGGTCCAAACGGTCGGAGAGAACGGTCCAAACTGCTGGAGAGAAGCTACTACCCTGGACGGGCCAATTGCTCAAGCCTAAAAAAGGCTGACTTCACAGCCAGCCTAATTTATACTAAACAAATACTTTATGAATTCTCACCTGTTGTGGGTGCAAAGGTAAGGAGTTCTGAGCATTTGCACAATACCTAAAAATGGGGGTTTTGCCTTCTTCAGAAGAAGACGACCTTGCTGCGGCAGCACTCAACGTCCTCACCGTCAGCACCTTTACGGACTATCCGCACACAACTCTCAAGGACGGAAACGGTCTCCCGATAGAACGAGAGGCGGTCACCGCCGTGCGCCTCAGCCACGTAGGCAATCTCGAAACGCCTGACAGGGTGCTCCCTGTACCACTCCATGGGCCAGAGGTCAAGCACGTGCTCAATGTATTTCACGCTGTTGATGTGGCCGTTGATATCCACGTCGTTATAATACGTGTCAATGGTACGCACCAGCTCTGCGTTGTCAGTCATGCGCACTCGCCCACCCTTGTCGATGGGGCATTCCTTGTCCTTGACAATCCAGTTCTCGATGGCACCGTTGTCAATGGCATAGATGTCAGTAGGCTGGCGTGTGGTGGTATCTATCATTGCCCAGATACTGCGACCGTAGCCGTAAACTTTGGGTGTTGGGTGTTGGGTGTTGGGTGTTGGCTGGCCTACGACGGCGAAATTGCGGCTGGTGAAGTAGCGCATCGCACTCTCTACCCATGTCTCTACATTGAAGTGTGCATACATGGGCGGCATCTCCACCATCTCGATGGCCAGGCGCGACAGCACCCACGAACGCCCGATGGACATGAGGTACTTCATGCCGAAGCCACGGTCGGTGGAATGGAAGTCGGCGGCATTGAGCATGTGGTTGCCCAGATGGCCCATAAACAAACGGCCAGAGAAGTCGCAGTGGAACGGCTCGGCCATGAACGGGTAACAACCAATCTTATTCATGGGCGGCCTCCCTTTCTTCCAAGAACTGGCTTACCTGCTCCTGCATGCCCCGGGTAACGGCAATGCGGCCGCTGCGGGTATATTGGAGCACACAACCGAAGGCATCGAGGGCCCGGAAGAGCTCGATGATCTGTTCGGTGACGCCATACATCATGACGATGGTGTAAGTGGGGTTCACCTCAATGATGCTGGCATCGAACTTACGGATGGTACGCGAAATCTCCGCATTCTCCAGCACCTTCTCGGTAGAGAGCTTATAGAGTCCTGTCTCGCGTATAAACAGCTGGTCGTCAGTGAAGTAGTTAGCCTTCACCACGTCTATTTTCTTCTCTATCTGACGGGTAATCTTCACTATCTGGTCTTCGTCGCTCCATGCGGTGATGGTGTATTTATGCACCCCCTCGATGCTCGATGCCGACACGTTCAGGCTCTCAATGTTAACCTGACGGCGCGTGAACACGGCAGTAATCTGATTCAGAATACCCGCAATGTTCTCTGAATAAACCAGCAGGGTGTAAAGTCTTTTCTTATCCATAAATAAATTAGTAATGAGTAATGAGTAATTAGTAATTATGATTACTACATAAAGGCAAATGTGCCTTCTGGATTGGCTTTTGTCCAAGGGCATGCAAGGTAATCATAATTACTAATTACTAATTACTAATTAAACATTATATCTCTAACATCATCTGGTCCACATTCATGCCCGGGGGCGTCATGGGCAGCACGTTGTCTTCCTCGAGGATGGCACACTCGAGAATGAACGGGCCCTTGGTGGCGAGCATCCTGTCGATGGCAGCAGACAGGTTCTCACGCTCGGTCACCGCCTCGTAGGCAATGCCGTAGCCTCGGGCTATCAGCTCGTAGTTGGGGTTCATCATCTTGGTGAACGACTTACGCTTCAGCCAGAACATGTCCTGCCACTGGCGGACGTTGCCCAGATAGTGGTTGTTCAGCAGAATCATCTTGACGGGAGCCTGCTGCTCCATGATGGTGCCCAGCTCCTCAATGCACATCTGGAAACCACCGTCGCCCATAAAGCAGACCACGGTACGGTCGGTGGCAAACGTGGCTCCGATGGCTGCCGGCATGCCGTAGCCCATCGTTCCCAAGCCGCCCGACGTGCAGATGCTGCGCTTCTCGGGATACTTGAAGTAACGGGTGGCAAACAGCTGGTTCTGACCGACATCCGTCACGAGCACCGTGCCACGCTGAGCCTGCTCGGCCACCGCATTGACCACCTCGCCCATGCGCAACGGGCCCTCCGTAGGATGAATGGCGGGCTCAATGACTTTCTCACGTTCACGCTGGTCAAGCTCACGGAACGACTCACGCCATTCGCGATGCTTGTTCTTACGGAGCAGCGCCGTAATGGCGGGCAACGACTCCTTACAGTCAGCCACCACAGCCACATGGGTCTTCACGTTCTTGTCAATCTCGCTCTTATCGATGTCAAGGTGTATCACCTTGGCCTGCTTGGCATAGGTCTTCAGGTTGCCCGTAACGCGGTCAGAGAAGCGCATGCCGATGGCGATGAGCACGTCACACTGCTGCTCCTTCAGGTTGACGGCATAGTTGCCGTGCATGCCCAGCATGCCCACGTTGAGCGGGTGGTCAGAAGGCAGGGCAGACAGTCCGAGCATGGTACGTCCGGCAGGTATGTCGGCTTTCTCCAAAAACTCCTTCAGCTCTTCCTGGGCGTTACCCAGTTCCACGCCCTGCCCCACCAATGCCAGCGGGCGCTGTGCATTATTAATCAGGTCGGCAGCCTGCTGCACCAGCTCCTTATTCAGCTTGGGGTAAGCCACGTAGGAGCGCACGAAGTCAACCTTCTTGGGCTCCCAGTCAATCTCCTCGACCTGGGCATTACGCGGGAAATCGAGCACCACAGGCCCTGGACGGCCACTGCGGGCAATGTAAAACGCACGGCTGACGGCCCACGCTATGTCTTCTGCATGGCGAATCTGGTAGCTCCACTTCGAGATAGGCTGTGCCACGCCCACAAGATCGACCTCCTGAAAGGCGTCAGTACCCAGTGACCCAATGGCCACCTGACCGGCAATGACCACGATGGGCGTGGAGTCCATCATGGCATCAGCCACACCCGTCAGCGTGTTAGTAGCACCGGGACCGCTTGTAACAAGCGCCACGCCCACTTCGCCGCTCACCCGGGCATAGCCCTCAGCAGCATGGGTAGCCCCCTGCTCGTGACGTACCAGTATATGGTCAAAACACTTCTTCTCTCCCCGGGTATAGTCAAACAGCGCATCATAGACGGGCATGATGGCACCCCCCGGGTAGCCGAAGATGGTTTTCACCCCTTCGGCCTGCAAGGCTCTCATCAGCGCTTTTGCTCCTGTTATTCTGTCTCTTAGCATATTCCTTTTTTTGTTTTTTTATAGTTACTATAGTCACTATAGCCGCTACAGCCACTATAGCCCCTATTCAATGATCCTCACGCCTCCCTTGTCAGCCGAGCTGACGCTCTGGGCATAGGCGCGCAGGGCCTTGGAGACCACGCGGTTACGACGGAGCGGCTGCTGCGGACGGGCTGCCAGCTCGTCGTCGGTGAGCTTGACGTTAATGCTGCGTGAGGGAATATCGATGACGATGATGTCACCATCCTTCATCTTGCCGATGTTACCACCGTTGGCTGCCTCGGGCGAGATATGGCCGATACTGAGTCCGCTGGTGCCGCCCGAGAAACGGCCGTCGGTAATCAGGGCGCACTCCTTGCCCATGTGCATGCTCTTGATGTAAGAAGTGGGATAAAGCATTTCCTGCATACCGGGGCCTCCCTTCGGACCTTCGTGGGTTATGACGACACAGTCGCCCTTCTTCACCTTTCCGCCGAGAATGCCCTCACAGGCATCTTCCTGCGAGTCGAACACCACAGCCGGACCCTCAAAGTGCCAGAGGCTCTCGTCAACACCTGCCGTCTTCACCACACAGCCGTCCTGGGCAATGTTGCCGAAGAGAACGGCCAGTCCGCCGTCCTTGGTGTAAGCATGCGCAATGTCGCGTATGCAACCTTCAGCACGGTCGGTGTCCAACGAGGGGTACATCTCTGACTGCGAGCCCATCTTCGTAGAGAAGCGGTTACCGGGAGCAGAGAAGTAGATGGAGACGGCATCCTCCTTACTACCTGTTCCTTCCTCCTTACTCGTTATATCGTACTTCTGCATGGCCTCCTTCAGCGTCATGCCATCCACACGCTTGGCCGAACCGTCAATGAGTCCGCCCTTGTCCAGCTCGTTCAGAATACCAAGAATGCCGCCTGCACGGTTGCACTCCTGCACGCTGTATTTCTGCGTGTTAGGTGCCAGCTTACACAGACAGGGCACCTTACGGCTCAAGGCGTCAATATCCTTCATGGTGAAGTCGGCACCAGCCTCCTGTGCCACAGCCAGCAGGTGGAGCACGGTATTGGTACTGCCGCCCATGGCAATGTCGAGCGACATAGCGTTGAGGAAAGCCTGCCGCGTGGCAATGTTCCTCGGCAAGACAGAGTCATCGCCGTCTTCGTAGTAGGCCAGCGCGTTCTTCACAATCTGACGGGCAGCCTGCCTGAAGAGTTCTATACGGTTGGTGTGAGTAGCCAGGATGGTGCCGTTGCCGGGCAGGGATAGTCCGATGGCCTCAGTCAGCGAGTTCATGGAGTTGGCGGTAAACATGCCTGAGCAGGAGCCGCAGCCCGGACAGGCACACTGCTCTATCTGCCGCATCTCCTCATCAGTCACGCTGGGGTCAGCACCCTTCACCATAGCGGTAATAAGGTCTGCATTCTCACCACGCCAACGGCCAGCCTCCATAGGGCCACCAGAGCAGAACACGGCGGGAATGTTCAGGCGCATGGCAGCCATGAGCATACCCGGGGTCACCTTGTCGCAATTGGAGATACAGATCATGGCATCAGCCTTGTGGGCATTGACCATGTACTCCACCGAGTCGGCAATGATGTCACGCGAGGGCAGCGAATAGAGCATGCCGTCGTGGCCCATGGCGATGCCGTCGTCGATGGCTATGGTGTTGAACTCGGCTGCATAACAACCCATGTTCTCAATCTCCTGACGGACTATCTGGCCTATCTCGTGCAAATGAGTATGACCAGGCACAAACTGTGTAAACGAATTGACAATGGCAATAATGGGTTTGCCGAACTGCTCCTGCTTCATTCCCGTGGCAACCCAAAGCGCGCGGGCTCCGGCCATTCTTCTGCCTTCCGTGCAAACCGCACTACGTAATGGATGTTTCATACTTTTTAGCTGTTTAAAGCTGCAAAGTTACACCTTTTTATAATAATAGCCAACAAAAAAGCCGAGTTTTTTGCCGTCAGCTTTCATTTTATAACTAAAATCAACGATTCTTCTTCAGTTTGTCAATGGCATGTTCCAAACTCTCGGTGGGTTCAATGATGTTATAGTTACCCCAGAAGTCGGGGTCGTCAAAGTAGCCTGCCTGGTCATACAGGTAGTCACGCGGTCCAAAGGTGTCACGTCCGCGAATGCGACGGACGGAGTCACCCGCTACCTGTTCGGTGACCACCATCTCGCTCACCACGGTATAGGCCGACGAGAAGAGGCGCCGTTTCCAGTCACACTTGAAGCGCATCTCGTTGCGTACATAGTTGATGCGCGTCATGCCGTCAACGTCAGACGTGGTGTAGTTGATGACCGTATTGAGCTCCTTCGGGTTAAAACGCAAGCCACGGGGCTTCTTGACCAGCATGAATTCGGTGGCTTTTCCACGATCGTCCATGTCCAGTTCAAGCTCCACGCGGGTGAACGTCAGCGACTGCTGGTCAATGTAGAGGCGGGCATAATACAACGGACGCTCTACCCTGTACAGCGGACGCAGGCTGATGACGTACTGCGGACGCTCCCCTATGCGCTCGGGCATTTCCGACTTCAGGCTGTACAGCTTCAGCTCCTCCTCGTTGAGCAGCAGTTCGGCATTCTTCACGGCATCGAGCATGATGGGAATAATGGGGCCGCCCATCACCTTGATGCCCAGCGTGTCCTTGGCCCTGGTGCTCAGCAGCCTGCGCCCGCGAACAATGCTCACCGCGTCGCCGTAAGTGGTACGGCGGTTGTAGGTGGTCTTGTACATATCGGTGACAGCCTCGCTCACGGCGATGAAGCGCGAGCCCTTGCGCGCCGTTTCGCGGTAGAAGCAATGCATGAGCGACGCGCTGTTCAGGTAGTTATCGGGAATCTTCTTGATGGCTGCCAGCACAATCTCCAACGGGTCGTTAGCCGACACCACCACATCGTCCAGCATGATAGCACTGGGCACCATGCGAATCTTCAGCCCTTCGGTGGCCGAACTGAGGTTGACGCGCTGGGTGTGGTAGCCTAAGTGTGAGAGCGTGATATAGGCCGGCCGCTCAGGAACCTTGAGGGTAAACTCACCGTCGTCGTTGGTTACCGTGCTCACCGCTCCCTGCAGGGCCGAGACGCTGACATGAGCCAGTGCCGCCCCGTCCTGACGGCTTACCACACGACCGCTCACCACCGTCAGTTCACCCTGTGCAAACATGACGACAGCCAACAACGACAGCAGTATGGTCAGACTATAGCGCATATATTTAAATCAATTTCCGCAACAAATTTAAAAAATAATTACGAATTATGGAGTATTAATTATGTTTTTTTTATATCTTTGCACCAAATTTTTTCATAGATAACAACAATGGGTGGATTTTTCGGCACTATTGCGACAAAAGATTGCATTAACGACTTGTTCTACGGAACTGACTACAACTCACATCTCGGTACCAAGCGGGCCGGTTTGGTAACCTACGACGAAGAAAAAGGGTTTAATCGCTCCATTCACAGCCTTGAGCGCAACTACTTCCGCTCCCGTTTCGAAGACGAGCTTGACAAGTTTACGGGACGTCAGGGTCTGGGTGTCATCAGCGACACTGACCCACAGCCCATCATTGTCAACTCACACTTGGGGCGCTACGCCGTGGTGACCGTTGCCAAAATCAACAACCTTGACGAAATAGCCCAAGAACTGCTGCAGCAGCGCATGCACTTCAGCGAGCTCTCAGCCAACCGCATCAACCAGACCGAGCTGGTGGCCCTGCTCATCAACATGGGGCAGACGTTCGTTGACGGCATCAACCTGGTATATCGCAAGATAGAGGGCTCCTGCTCCATGCTCATACTGACGGAAGACGGCATTATCTGTGCGCGTGACTTCCTGGGCCGCACCCCCATTGTCATAGGCAAGAAAGAAGGAGCCTACGCTGCCACCAGCGAGACCACGGCCTTCCCCAACCTGGACTACCTGACCGTGCGCGACGTAGGGCCCGGTGAAATAGTGAAGCTCAGGGCCACGGGCATCGAGGTAATGCAGGAGCCCATGAAGCGCGAGCAGATCTGCTCGTTCCTCTGGGTGTATTACGGCTTCCCGTCGAGCGACTACGAGGGCATCAACGTAGAAGACGTGCGCGAGAAGAACGGCGAGATAGTGGGAGCCGAAGACGACGTGGAAGCCGACATCGTGTGCGGCATTCCCGACTCTGGCGTAGGCATGGCCTTAGGCTACTCGAAGGGTCACAACATAGCCTACAAGCGCGCCGTGACGAAATATACCCCCACCTGGCCGCGCTCGTTCACACCGGGCAGCCAGACGCGCCGCGAACTGGTGGCACGCATGAAACTGGTGCCCAACCCCGCCATACTGAAAGACCGCCGCATCGTGTTCTGCGACGACAGCATCGTGCGCGGCACCCAGCTGCGCGACAACGTGCGTACCTTCTTTGACTACGGAGCCAAGGAGGTTCATGTGCGCATTTCGTGCCCGCCGCTGGTCTATGGCTGTCCCTTCATAGGCTTCACCACCTCGAAGAGCGACTACGAGCTCATTTCACGCCGCATTATCCGTGACTTCGAAGGCGACAATGCCGACAAGCCCGAAGTGCTGCAGAAGTACGCCACCACCGACTCACCCGAATACCAGCGCATGGTGAAGGAGATTGGCAAGCGACTGGGGCTTACCTCCGTGAAGTTTGCCAAGCTGGAGAACCTCATTGAGAGCATCGGCAAGCAGAAGTGCGACCTCTGCACCCATTGCTTCGACGGCACGGGCTACTGTCATTACGAGAAAGACTAAAAAAGGCTGAAGGGTTATGAAGACAAGCATCTATACGCTGACATCGGAGCTGCACGACGAGCAGTCGGTGAACGCCGTCACACAGGAGTTTCTGGGCAGTCTTGACATCAGTTACGACTTCAAGGCTGACGACTATAGTGACTACGGCACTGCCCCACTCTCGCTCATCTATGTGCGCACAGGCGGCACCGAGGGCATTTTCCGACGACTGCTGCCACAGCTGCCCAACGCCCATCACCCCATCTACCTGCTCACCTCGGGCAAGAGTAATTCGTTAGCCGCATCCATGGAGATTCTCTCCTACCTGCGCCAGCAACAGCTGCAGGGGGAGATTATTCACGGCTCGGCAGCTTACGTCAGCCGCCGCATCAACCTGCTCCAGAAAGCTGCCGAGGCACGCCGGCAACTGCAAGGCTGCCGCCTGGGCATCATCGGTGAACCGTCAGACTGGCTCATTTCCAGCCACACTGACCCCGCTGTGGTGAAAGAACGACTGGGCGTGGAGCTCGTCAACATTCCCATGCAGGAACTGCTCGACGGCATTAGCCAGACACCCATCACCCAACACCCATCACCCAACACCCATCACCCAACACCCAACACCCAACACCCGTCACCCAACACCCATCACCCAACACCCACCACCAAA
>Ga0256404_1008529_pt1 | contig 15320 bp, 18 predicted proteins | sample RumenRJG_01DNA_FD_185990 | JGI IMG/M metagenome (GOLD analysis project Ga0256404, IMG submission 185990) | Bovine rumen microbial communities from Lethbridge, Alberta, Canada - RJG_01 | ecosystem: Host-associated > Mammals > Digestive system > Stomach > Rumen | place: Canada: Alberta | collected...
GTAGCTTACTTCTCCCGTCTTCTTCTCCCCCTGACTCTCCTGGTTTCGAATTCTCCAAGGTCTCTCTGCCGGATGCCCAAAACCCCGGGGCCTTGTGCGGCCCCGGGGCTTCCTGTCATCTCTTATGCTCTGTAGAGCACCTTCTTGAAGTTCTTCTTGCCCTTTCTAAAGAGCTTTCCGTCCTTCAGGTCCTCTTTTGTGTACTTCGCGAACTTGTCCGCAACCTTCTCGTCGTCCACGGTGAGGCCGCCGCCGTCGATGGTCTTGCCCGCCTGGCCGAGGGACTTCTCAAATCCCGCCTTCACGCAGATGTTCCGGACGCCGATCGTGCCGTCCTCCTCAAAGTCCGCATCGGTAAGAACAAGCTCCGGCACGTCCGCATTCTGGAGCGTCACGCCGCCAAACAGGGCCTGCGCACCTGCCTCTGCCTTCTTTGCCTCGTCTTCGCCGTGCACGAGCTTGGTGAGCTCGAAGGCCAGGATCTTCTTTGCCTCGTTGAGCTGCGCGCCCTCCCAGGTGTCCATCTCGTCGATCTGGGCAAGCGGCAGGAACGTCATCATGCGCAGGAACTTTAAGACATCCGCATCGTCCACGTTTCTCCAGTACTGGTAGAAGTCGTATGGACTGGTCTTGTCGGGATCAAGCCAGACAGCGCCGCCGGAGGTCTTGCCCATCTTGGTGCCGTCGTGCTTTAACAGGAGCGAGATCGTCATCGCATAGGCGTCCTTCCCGGTCTTCTTGCGGATCAGGTTGATGCCGCCGAGCATGTTCGACCACTGGTCGTCGCCGCCGAACTGCATCTGGCAGCCGTAGTTCTGGAACAGCTGATAGAAGTCGTAGCTCTGCATCAGCATGTAGGAGAACTCGAGGAACGACAGGCCCTTCTCGAGGCGGTTCACATAGCACCTTGCCCGGAGCATGTCGTTAACGGAGAAACAGGGGCCGATGTCGCGCATGAACTCCATGAAGTTCAGGTTCCGGAGCCAATCCCCGTTGTTGACCATCATGGCCTTTCCCTCACCGAAGTCGATGAAGCGGCTCATCTGCTTCTTGAACTTCTCGCAGTTGGCGTCGATCTCCTCGACGCTCATCATCCTGCGCATGTCAGAGCGCCCGGAGGGGTCTCCGATCATCGCCGTGCCGCCGCCCACCAGGGCGATCGGGCGGTTTCCCGCCTCCTGCAGCCGCTTCATGAGAAGCAGCGCCATGAAGTGGCCCACGTGGAGGGAATCCGCCGTGGGGTCAAAGCCGATGTAAAACGTGGCCTTGCCGTTGTTGATCAGATCTTTGATCTCCGGCTCATCGGTGACCTGGGCAATCAGCCCTCTTGCCACCAGCTCATCATACAGTTTCATTCCTGGTTCCATCTGGTTCTCTCCAATCCTTCCCTTATTTCTCCCAGTCCTGGGAGTGGCTTTCCATCTTTTTGTCACGCAGCATGAGGTCGGACACCGCCTCTCTTGCGGGCTTCCCCTCAAAGAGGATCGCGCAGACCTGATCGATGATCGGGGTCTCTGCGCCGTACTTCAGCGCCATCTGCTTTGCCGCCTTTGCGGAGTAGACGCCCTCGACGACCTGTTTGACCTCTTTCATGGCCTCGTCCGCGGTCTTTCCCTGGCCGATGAGGATGCCGGCTCTGCGGTTTCTCGAGTGCATGGAGGCGCAGGTCACAATCAGATCTCCGATTCCCGTAAGCCCCTGGAAGGTCTCCGCTCTTCCGCCTGCTGCGGTGCCAAGGCGTGAGATCTCCGCAATGCCCCTCGTGATCAGGGCGGCCTTTGTGTTGTCGCCGTATCCGAGGCCGTCCGCCATGCCGGCGGCAAGGGCGACGACGTTCTTTAAGGCAGCGCCGATCTCCATGCCAAGCGTATCCGGGCTTGTGTAGACGCGGAACACCGGGCTCATGAAGACATCCTGCACGTACTTTGCCGTCTCCTCATCCTTTGCCCCCGCGACAATCGCGGTAGGAAGCCCCTTTCCGACCTCCTCCGCATGGGTGGGGCCGCAGAGAACTGCCGTCTGGCACTCCGGGATCTCCTGCTTGATGATCTGGCTGAGCGTGCAGAGGGTGTCCTCCTCGATGCCCTTTGCCACCGAGACAATGAGCTGCCCGTGGCGCACAAAGGGCTTCATGGACCTTGCCGTGCTCCTCGTAAACGGGGAGGGAACCGCAAGAACGAGAAGATCCTTGTTCTGGATGATCTCCTCGAGGTCCGTGGAGGCGTGGACCGACTCCGGCAGCACGGTGCCGGGGAGCTTGACCTTCTGCTCGTGCTCCGTGTTGATCATCCCGACTTCCTTTGGGTCGATGGACCAGATGGAGACCTCCTGTCCCTTCTGCGTCAGTTCATAGGTGAGTGCGGTGCCCCAGCTTCCTGCACCGATCATGCCGATCTTTGCCATGCTGTCATCCTTTCCAATAATCGTGCTTGTGCTGTTATATCAGCTTTTCGTCTCCGGGTCTTTCTTCTTATGGAATAAATAAGTCTTCCGCTCATTGCCGTGCACAAGGCGGCCGATGTTGCTGCGGTGCCGGTAGAAGGCCATGAACGTCAGAATCCCCTGGATGACGTACATCTCGATCAGGGCGCCCTGCGTCGCCGGTGCAAAGACGCCGCGCTGTCCCTCGATGATCATCGCCACAAAGGCGCTTGCATACAGGCACAGGGATCCCAGGGAGACATAGTGGGTTGCAAGGTAGGGGATGAAGAAGGCGACGTTCTCAATGATGATGTAGGACCAGTGGAACGAGTAGCCAAAGCCCGCCATCACGGCAACGCCCTTGCCGCCCTTGAACTGCATGTAGAACGGGTAGTCGTGCCCCAGAATCACGCCCGCAAGCGCCCAGACCTTGTAGAGGTAGCGAAGCTCCGGATGGGCGCCTCCAAAGAGCGCCGCACAGAGCATGACTGCCACCCAGCACTTGACACCGTCCACCAAGAGCACCAGGTACCCGGCCTTGACGCCGAGGACCCTCGAGGCATTCGTCATGCCGGCATTGCCGCTTCCATAGTTGCGGATGTCGATGTGTTTTGCCTTTCCCAGAAGATAAGCCGTGTTGATCGTCCCAAGAAAGTAGCCGATCACAAGGCACAAAAGCCTTTCCATTTCCCTCTGATCTCCCTCAAGTCACAAATTTTCAAACCTTCTGCTCGTCGCTTCTCTCCCGGATGATGAACTTTAGGGGAGTGCCGCGGAAGCCGAAGGTCTCACGGATCTGGTTCTCGATGTAGCGCTGATAGGAAAAGTGCATCAGGTACTTGTAGTTCACAAACAGCACGAAGGTCGGCGGCTTGACGCCCGCCTGGGTCGCGTAGTAGATCTTGAGCATCTTTCCCTTGTCCTGGGGCGGCTGCTGCATGACGGCGGCCTCGGTGATGATCTCGTTCAGGACGCCCGTCTGGACACGCATGTTCTGATTGGCGGAGACGAGGTCCACTGCCTCATAGAGCTTGTTCATGCGCTGGCCGGTCTTGGCGGAGATGAAGATGATCTCCGCATAGGGGATAAAGGAGAGGACCTGGTGGATCTTGTCTGTGAACTCCTTTGTGGACTTGTCGGTCTTTTTGATCGCATCCCACTTGTTCACGGCAACGATGATGGCCTTGCCCCGGTCGTGGGCGATGCCCGCGATCTTGGCGTCCTGCTCCGTGACGCCGTCCTCTGCGTTGATCACAAGGACCGCGATGTCGGCCCGCTCGACGGCTGCGACGGCGCGGATGATCATGAAGCGCTCGAGCTGATCGGAGATCTTGTTCTTCCTGCGAAGGCCCGCAGTGTCGATGAAGACGTACTCCCTGCCATTATGCTTCACCCTTGTGTCAATCGCATCCCGCGTCGTGCCCGCGATGTCCGAGACGATGACCCGGTTCTCGCCGATCAGGCGGTTGACGATGGAGCTCTTTCCGACGTTGGGCTTTCCGATGATGGCAACGCGCACCGCATCGTCCTCTTCCTCGTCCTGGGAGCCCTCCGGGAAGTGGGCGGAAACGGCCTCGAGGAGATCTCCGATGCCAGTCTTGTTGACGGATGAGATCGCAATCGGATCCCCGATGCCGAGGTTGTAGAACTCGTAGACATAGGGCTCATCCCGGAGCGGGCTGTCTGCCTTGTTGACGCAGAGGACGATCGGCTTCCTGCTCCTTCGCAGCATGTCGGCGACCTTCTGGTCCGCATCCTGTACGCCGGACTTTAAATCCACAAGGAAGATGATGACGTCCGCCATCTCAATGGCGATCTCCGCCTGCTCCCGCATCTGGGAGAGGATGACATCCGAGGACTCGGGCTCAATGCCGCCCGTGTCGATCAGCGTGAATTCCCGGTCCAGCCAGGTGCAGTCCGCATAGACCCGGTCTCTTGTGACGCCCGGCGTGTCTTCTACAATGGAGATCTTCTCCCCTGCAATTGCGTTGAACAGCGTGGACTTGCCGACGTTGGGCCGGCCCACGATGGCAACGATGGGTTTGTTCTTTCTCTTTGACATAACTTTTTCCTGTTCGTTTTTCGTTGTAGAGTGCGAAACTCCTGTCAGTTTGCCATTGTAGCATAAACGGATGCCGACGGAAACCAAAAGCCGACTTGCCTGCCGGGGCTCCACAGGCTAAAATAACACTTGTTCTGTAGATCACGGTACGCATTAGGCCGCCTGGCGGCCGGATAGGAAAACATGTCAGAACTAGAACTTCACGAGCAGCTGGACCGGAAGATCCCGGTGGCACCGCTTTCCCTGATCGTCATGCCCTCTGCGGAGGAACTCGGCAGCAGGGTCAATGACTACCTGGTCCATTTCCGGTCGGGATGCGAGGACCTCGTCCAAAAGGATCCCGGCTTCTATGACTACGTCCGCGCAGACTACCGCATGCACACGCAGTGCGTGCGCTTTGGCACCGGCGAGGGCAAGGGCGTTGTCAACGACTCCGCAAGGGGCCAGGACATCTACATCCTGACGGATGTGATGAACTACTCCCTCACCTACGAGATGAGCGGCTTTGTCAACCACATGTCCCCGGATGACCACTTCCAGGACTTAAAGCGCATCATAGCTGCGATCAACGGCAAGGCAGCCCGCATCTCCGTCATCATGCCCTTTCTCTATGAGGGCAGGCAGCACAAGCGCGCCGGCAGGGAGTCCCTCGATGCGGCCATCATGCTCAAGGAGCTGTGCGATCTGGGCATTGCAAACTTCATCACCTTTGACGCCCATGATCCCCGCATCCAGAACGTGGCGCCGCTCACCAACTTTGACAACTACATCTCGCCCTACCAGTTCCTGAAGGCGATCATAAAGAGCTTCCCGGACGTGGTGCTCGACAAGGAGCACTTCGTCGTCATCAGCCCCGACGAGGGCGCCCTGGACCGGGCGGTCTACTTTGCCAACGTCATCGGCGCGGACACGGGCATGTTCTACAAGAGAAGGGACTACTCGAAGATCGTCAATGGCAAGAACCCGATCGTTGCCCACGAGTTTCTGGGGAGCGACTTAAACGGAAAGGACGTCATCGTCATGGATGACATGATCTCCTCCGGCGGCTCCATCCTCGACACCGCGCGCCAGCTCAAGGCCATGCACGCCAACCATGTGTTCCTGTGCACCACCTTCGGCCTGTTCACCGACGGCCTCGACAACTTTGACAGGGCCTATGCAGACGGCGACTTCGACATGTGCATCACGACGAACCTGACCTATCAGCCGCCGGAACTCTCGGAGCGCAAGTGGTTCTGCGTGGCGGACATGAGCAAGTTCCTGGCAGACATCATCGAGTTCATGAACCATGATGCCTCGATCAACAACCTCTCCACCCCGACGAGCAAGATCCACGAGCTCCTCCGCAAGTACAACCAGAAGGAGGCCCTGGACCTCGTCTCCAAGGAGCTCGAGCAGACGGAGTTCTGAGGAAAACCGCAGATCCGAAACAAAAAAAGTATGGCCAGCGATCCCCGGCGGGGATGCAGCTGACCATACTTCTTTTTTGCTTTCTTTTTGATCAGGCCTCCACGAAGTGGCCGATAAAGCTTCTCCGGTGGATCGGGCACGGTCCGATTTCTTTCAGCGCCGCAACGTGTGCCGCGGTGCCGTAGCCCTTGTTCTTTGCAAAGCCGTAGGCAGGATACTGCCTGTCGTACTCCTCCATGAGACGGTCCCTCGTCACCTTGGCGAGAATGCTCGCCGCAGCGATAGAGGCGCAGAGTGCATCCCCCTTTACGATGCCGCACTGGGGGATTCCAAGGTCCGGGATCGTGACCGCATCGACGACGACCGCCTGGGGCTTTGTCTTCAGCCCTGCCACCGCCTGCCGCATAGCCTCATAGGTCGCCTGCAGGATGTTCACGCGGTCGATCTCCTCCGGTTCCACAAGGGCAACGTTCCAGGCGATTGCCTCCTTCGTGATGACATCGTAGAGCTCCTCCCGCTTTTTGGCTGAGAGCTTCTTGGAGTCGTTGATGTAGAGGATGTCGTGATCAGCCGGCAGGATGCAGGCCCCCGCCGCAACGGGTCCTGCAAGAGGGCCTCTTCCCGCCTCGTCGATGCCGCAGATCAGGATGTTTTTTCCTTCTGTAAGTTCCGGGAAAAAGTCCGGTCCGAATTTTGCCAGCAGCGCGTCCTTTTCAAAGGCGCGCATGCCGGCAACCCGCTCCCGCTCTGCAAGGAGCTTTTCCTCTCTCTTCTTCTGAGCCTCTTCCTTTTTGGTCATCCTGCCTCCCTCAGTCCGATGCCGTGGAGAGCGTTCCCGACGGCTCGTCCACAGAAAGCCCGCTGTAAGTGTCCAGGTTGTCGGCACCGAGGTCATGGGTGATGAGGCCAAACTTCGAGAAGGGATAGATCCGAAGCCAGGCCCTGCCGATGATATCCTTCCTCTTGATGAGGCCCACATCCGGGTATCTCGAGTCCTCGGACACGTTCCGGTTGTCGCCAAGGACGAAGTACTCGTCATCGCCGAGGGTGATCTCCTGCTCTGCAATGCCGGGGTAGGCCATCTTCTCCAGGCCGTACTTCTCATTCAGGATCTCGCCGTTGATGTAGATGTTCCCGTCGTAGTCGATCCGCACGGTCTCCCCGGGGAGTCCGATGACGCGCTTGATGAAGTACGTGTTCTTCTGGTACTGATACGGGAAGATGATGATGTCAAAGCGCTCCGGGTCGCGGAACCGGTAGGAGATCTTGTCGCAGATCAGCTGGTCGCCGTCCTCGAGGGTGGGCACCATGGAGGTGCCGTTCACATCGGTGCGCTGCGCGACAAAAGTGACGAGAAACCAGGCAAGAAGCACTACAGCCCCCACCCAGACCACGTAGCCAAGGATCGTGTCCTTTGTCGACTTCTTCGATTCCTGCTTTTCCTGTTCTTCTGACATGGTGCCTTATTCTGCCTCCGTTTTCGTCTCGTCCCGCTCCGGCACATGGTCCAGGGTGATCCGGCCGATCTTTCCGCCCTGAAATTCGTCGATGAGAAGGTGCGCTGCGCGCCCCTCATCGAAGGTCTGTCCTTTCGAGAGGAAGTTCCGGTTCTCCGCAATCTTTGCAAGCACCCGGTGAAGAGCTGCCTCCCTCTGATCCACCACGGTGTGGCCGGTCCCCTCCACGGTCTCCTCCAGGATGTTTCTGAAATCCTCTCCCTCTTTTCCGTACCGGCTGTTGAATGCCTCCGGATAGTCGGCAAGAAGAAGCGAAATCAGGGAGCAGGCAAGCTCCTTTTCATCGAGGATCTCCTCCCGGATCGAGCCGCAGAGGGCAAGCCTTACGCCGACCTCCCGGTCCTCAAACTTTGGCCAGAGGATTCCGGGGGTGTCGAGGAGCTCCACAGAAAGCACCTCCTTTCCCTGCCGGAACGTGACACAGATCCACTGCTTTCCCTTCGTGACACCGGGCTTGTTCCCGGTCTTTGCGCTCGCACGGCCCGCCATGGAGTTGATGAGCGTGCTCTTTCCGACGTTCGGGATTCCAAGGACCATCGCCCGCACCGGGCGGTTTAAAATGCCGCGCTTTCTGTCCCGCTCCATCTTCTCCCGGCACGCGCTCTTTACCGCATCCCGGATCCTGTCGAGGGACTTCTTCTGCCTGGCATCCACCGCGATCGGCGTGACGCCCTGGGAAGCAAACCAGGAGAGAAACGCCTTTGTCGCCGCGGGGTCCGCAAGATCTGTCTTTGCCAGGATGACGATTCTGGCCTTTCCCTTGGTCAGGGAGTCGATGTCCGGGTTTCTCGAGGAGAGCGGAATTCTCGCATCAAGGATCTCGATCACGAGATCCACGAGCTTTTTGTTCTCCTCCATCATCCGCCGGGCCTTTGTCATGTGTCCCGGGTACCACTGCAGATCCTGCATGCTGCCTCCTTGGTTATCCCATAAAAAGAAATACATCTGCACCAGAATGCAGATGTACTCTTTTCCCTGTCTGCTGCGCTTTTGCTGTCAGGACTTCAGCACCGGGCCTGTGGCTGCGCCGCACACAAAACTTCCCTTCGGCACGCCGTGGAGACCGCTGTCGGTCTTCACAAGCACCATATAGGGATAGCTCTTGACGACAACGCCGTTCTCCACGTCGTGATCGTTTGCAAGCTGCACCTTTGTGCCGGGCTCATAGTTGAACTGATCTTCAATCTTCTGCATATCTGCCTGCCTTTCTCAAGGAACCAGGGCCATCTTCCGGCCCGCCTCATTATACCATGTCAGGACCTGCCTGGCCGCAGCACTTTTGGGTCCTACTTCACCCGGTGCATCGACCCGCCGGAGGGAAGGCAGAGCCAGACGCGCCCGAGGATGCTGCTCTCCCGGATGACGCCGATCCAGGAGTCCCTGGAGTCCAGACTGTCATTCCGGTTGTCCCCGAGGCAGAAGTACTCACCATTTCTCAGCGTGATCTGCCTTGCCGCGATGCCCGCATCGTCCATGGAGTCATATCCAGCCGCCGTCCCGGAGGGGACGCCGCCGACGAGAAGCTCTCCGTCCATGACCTCCACGGTCTCCCCGGGGATCGCCACCACCCGCAGAATCACCGGCTGGAGCGTGGTATCGCCGCCGGGGCAGATCGCAACGACATCCCCCCGCTCCGGGGAGGAAATCCGGTAGGCGAGGCGGTTCACAAGAACCGCCTGGCCCCTGGCGATCTGCGGCTCCATGGAGGCATCCGGCTCCCGCGTGCGGTACCCAAACGAAAAGCACAGGACCGCTGCGAGGAACACCGCAATCGCCGCGATCAGGATCCAGCTCCCCACCTCCTGCAGCTTCCTGAAGAGGACCGACTCCCTGTCATCGAGCCAGGAAAGGTCCTGACTGCGGTTTTTCCAAAAGTGAAACGCCATGCTGCCTCCCGCATAAACAAAAACGGCCGCACCCTCCCGCCACGGGAAAGCGCCGCCGTTCCTTGTATTCAGGCCTCCCTGACCTTTGCCTTCTTGCCGGAGAGTCCGCGCAGGTAGTTGAGCTTTGCTCTTCTGACCTTACCTTTTCTGACCACTTCGACCTTCTGGACGTTGGGGCTGTGCAGCGGCCAGGTCTTCTCGACGCCGATTCCGCTGGACTCCTTGCGGACCGTGAAGGTGGTCCGGTTCGAGCCGCCCTGAACCTTCAGGACAGTACCCTCGAAGACCTGGATTCTCTCGCGGTCTCCCTCTTTGATTCTGTTGTAGACGCGGACGGTATCACCGACACCGAACGCAGGAGCTTCCTGCTTGCACTGGGAAGCCTCGATCTCACTGATAATGCTCATGATTGTTCTCCTTTACAAATGGATGTTCTTGCCCGTGGAAATGGCAGAGGACCATCTCTTTTCTCAACACAGCTTTTCTAATGTATCACAGGGCCGGGGGATGTGCAAGGAATTATTCCTTTTCTTCCTCACTTGCCCGCAGAATTCTCTGGAAGCGCCGCTTCTCCGAGGGGGTCATCGGCGTCTTACTCATCTTCTGCAGGTAGGCCGCATAGAGGTCCGGGCGCCGCTCTCTTGTGCGCTTTAAACTCTCTGCCAGCCGCCACTCCTCCACCTTTTTGTGATCGCCGGAGAGGAGGATCTCCGGCACGGTCTTTCCATGCCACTCCTCCGGCCTTGAGTACTGGGGATACTCGAGAAGCCCGTTCTGGAACGAGTCTGTCTCGGCGCTCTCTCCGTTTCCGAGGACCCCCGGGACCAGGCGGGACACCGTGTCCACGACGATCATCGCCGGGAGCTCGCCCCCTGTCAGCACGTAGTCGCCGATGGAGACAAAGTCCGTTGCGCACAGATCGAGGGCCCTCTCATCGATGCCCTCGTAGTGCCCGCACAGAAGAATCAGGTCGGACTCCTTTGCAAAGTCCGCCGCCAACTCCTGGGTAAAGAGCCGTCCCTGGGGCGTCAGATAGACGACCCTGGCGGGTTTCTCCAGCGTCTTCTGCACCGCCTCGCAGGCATCAAACACAGGCTGCGCCTGCATCAGCATGCCGGCACCGCCCCCGTAGGTGTAGTCATCCACCCGCCCGTGGCGGTTCTGCGTGTAGTCCCGGATGTTGATGCAGGAAAGCGTGATCAGGTGCCTGTCCATCGCGCGCTTTAAGATGCTCGTATGGAGCCCGCTCTCCACCATCTCCGGAAAGAGCGTCAGCACATGAAAGTTCATCACAGATCCTCTAGTCCGGGGAGAAGGTGCACTCTCATGTACCCCTCCTCCGGCTTTGTCTCGAGAATGCACTCCTCGATGGCCGGAATCAGGAGCTGCGAGCCATCCTCCCTCGCAACCGCGTAGACATCATTCGCACCGGTGCGGATCACATCCGCAAAGGTACCAAGCTTTTTCCCGTCCTCATCCAGCACATCGATGCCGATGAGATCGGGGATGTAATACCGCCCCTCGGGGAGCTTCGGGGCATCCTCTCTGTCAACGAGGAGCTCTGCCCCGTGCAGGAGCCTTGCGGCGTCCATGTCCTCGATGCCGGAAAGATGAATCACGACGAACTTTCCGGCAAACCTGCAGTTCGACGCGGTTGTCTTCGTGACCTTCCCGCGGCTCTTGATGTACACGGTCTTCAGGACCCGGAACCGCTCCGGGTCATCGCACTCGGCAAAGACCTTGACGTCGCCCTTCACCCCGTGCGTGCCCGCAATGGTTCCGATCACAAACTGCTTTACCATTGTCTACTGCCCGTCTGCCGGAGCAGCCTCATCCCTGGACTCGATGTTGACATCGACGATTTCATCGTCCCGGGAGGCGGCCGCCTTCACAACAGCCCGGATTGCTTTTGCAATTCTGCCCTGTCTTCCGATGACCTTGCCCATGTCGGAGGCGGCGACCTGGAGATTCACCTTGGTGACCCTGCCATCCTTCGACTCCGTGACGACGACTTCATCCGGGTGCTCGACCAGGTTTTTTGCTATGACTTCCACCAATTCCTTCATCGTCTCTCCTTCAACCTGCAATGCAAGTTCCGTGTAAAAGACCAGAGGAATCAGTTCGCCTTTCTGGCAGCCTTGATGAGCTTGTTGACAACTGTGGTCGGCTGTGCGCCCTTCGCCATCCATGCATCGGCCTTCTCGAGGTCGATCTTGATGGTTGCAGGGTTGGTGTTGGGATCATAGGTGCCGATCTGGTCGATGGCAACGCCGTCCCTGGGCTTGGAAGCCTCCTGCACAACGATGCGATAGAAAGGTACCTTCTTCTGTCCGATTCTTGTGAGTCTGATCTTAACCATTGTTTTGTTTCCTCCGTGTTTTCAGTTTACTCTGATGATTATTTATAGAGAAGGGCGAATCCGCCCCAGATCTATCCTGTCTAAAACGGGAACCTGCCCCCGCCGGCAAACGGATTGCCGCTTCCGCGCCGTCCCATGCCAAAGCCCCCGAAGGGATTGCCGTGGTGCTTCCTGCCGGCAAGTCCCGGCATCTTTTTGACCATCTCCTGCATCTGCCTGAACTGCTTGATGAAGCGGTTTACATCGGCGATGTCGTTTCCGGAGCCCTTTGCGATGCGGTACTTGCGCTGCGGGGAAAGGAGCTTGGGATTGGCTCTCTCCTCCGGTGTCATGGAGAGCACGATGGCCTCCATCCTCGCCATCTTCTTCTCATCGATGGCACCCTCGAGCTCGTCTGCAGAAAGGCCCATGTTCGGCATCATCTTCATGACCGCGCCTATGCCGCCCATCTTCCGCATCTGCTTCATGGACTCGAGGTAGTCGTTGAAGTCAAACTTGCCCTTTTTGAGCTTCTGGCTCATCTCGGCGTTTGCCTTCTCGTCCGCCTCGTCCATGTTTTCCTGGGCCTTGTCGATCAGGGTCAGGATATCGCCCATGCCCAGGATTCTCGAGGCCATGCGGTCCGGATAGAACTGCTCGAGGTCGGAGAGCTTCTCGCCCATGCCGACGTAGAGGATCGGCTTGCCGGTGACCGCCTTGACGGAGAGCGCCGCACCGCCTCTCGTGTCGCCGTCCATCTTGGAGAGGATGACGCCGTCGACGCCGATGCGGTCGTTAAACGTCTGCGCCACGTTGACGGCCTCCTGGCCGGTCATGGCATCGACAACGAGGATCGTCTGGTGGACGGTGACCGCCTTCTTGATGTCCTCGAGCTCCTGCATCATATCGTCATCGATCTGGAGACGTCCTGCGGTATCGAGGAAGACCACGTCGTTCTTGTACTGCTCTGCGTGCTCCAGCGCCGCCTGTGCGATCTTCACCGGCTCTTTGGAGCCCTCCAGGGTAAAGACCGGAACACCGACCTTCTCGCCGTTGACCTGGAGCTGTTTGACAGCGCCGGGGCGGTAGACGTCGAGTGCCGCAAGAAGCGGGCGCTTTCCCTTTTTCAGAAGTTTTCCCGCCAGTTTGGATGCGGTTGTCGTCTTGCCGGAGCCCTGGAGACCTACCATCATGATGACCGTGATGGCCTTGCCCGGCTGGAAGGCAAGCTCTGCGCCCTCGGGTCCCATGAGCCGGATCATCTCCTCGTTGACGATCTTGATGACCTGCTGGGCGGGATTGAGGCCGTTCATGACCTCCTCGCCCACCGCACGCTCCTGGATGGAGGCGATGAACTGCTTGACGACCTTGAAGTTGACGTCCGCCTCGAGGAGGGCAATCTTGACCTCCTTTAATGCGGACTTGACGTCCTCCTCGGAGAGCTTTCCCTTGCCGGAGAGCTTTCGGAAGACGCGGCTCAATTTTTCGGAGAGACTCTCAAATGCCATGCTGCCCTCTCTGGCCGCCGCGCGGCCCATGTATTACAGGAACTTCAGGATCTCCTCCGCAAAGGCGGCGTCCTCTCTGTTCCCGGTCTGCTTCATCCTGTCACAGACGGAGCGGATCGCATCGAAGCGGGCGATGAGGCCGAGCGTTTTCTCGTACTCCTCCATCTGCTCCGTGGCCCGCTGGATCAGTCCTGAGGCTGCCTGTCTTGTGATGCCCTCCTCCTCAGAAATTTCTGTGAGGGACATGTCGTTGTAGACGAGCTCCTCATAGACCTTCTTCTGCCGCCCGGAGAGGAGGCTCCCGTAGAAGTCATATAGAATTCCCTGCCGTACGATCTTTTCCATCGCGCAATCAAGCCCTCTGCAGTCCTTCCCCATGCAGCAGGGATTATCATACCGGGGAATCCGCAGGGTGTCAAGAAAAAATATTGACACCTGTGGGTCAGGTTTCAGGTCTTTACCGCCTCCCCTGCCATCCGTCTTCTTTTCGGTGGCCCGGTTGATGATCGTCCGGATTCCCTCCCCCACCAGCCGGTTGGCAGCTTCCGTCAGGATCTTCTCCAGATCACCGGGATCGATTCAAAAGCTGTTCCGATCCTGACCATCGTAATCAGAGATCTCTTTGACCGGCGGCTCCGGCTCTGCGCGAATGGCAAAGTGTTCGACGTCTTCGTCGGTGTAGATCATCCGCAGGAGAAGCTGCGGCTGATTTTTGGGAAGCGTCCTGGTCCAGACAAAGGGCTCACTGCTGCTCATGGCAAGCAGAGGCATCCGGACCCTTGCGGGTCTGCTGCACTTTCCTCCGATCTGGCATTTCAGATCTCTGCATCCCTGTTCCCGCATCTGCAGAGAGCGCAAAAGAGCTCTTCCGGCACATACCTCGGGCCCCGCACGGAGACAATCCCATAGTCCCGCTTCAGGAGCTCCCTGGGAAAGGCATCTTCCGGATACCGCTGCAGAAGGCGCAGCACCATCATCTTTCCATTTGGAAAGGACTCCCGCATCTTTTCATCCGCCGGAAGGTCCGCCGCCGTCACCTTGCACCGATACAGAATGCAGGAGATCGGGACCCCCGCGTAGAGAAAGACCTGATCTTGCTCTCTCACCCTTGCAGACTGCGTCCAGGTGATCTCTTTCCTGTCATCAAAAAAGTGTCTCGGATCTGCGACGTGGAACGCGGCAGGGAAGAGCCAGTTCTTTGGCCCCTCGAGGGACGCCCGCTCCTCCTTTCCCGCAGTTGCCAGAAAGCTCTCGGAGAGGAATTCCAGGATCTCACTCATGGGGACGCTCCCGTCGAGGGCGATGCTGATCCAGGATGCATGGTTCATGTGGTAGGCAGGAAAGTATCCCTTCCTCGAGAGGAGCATGCCGTGCAGCACGGGATCAGATACCTTTACGTTCAGGATCTCCAGCATGCCGCTTTCCGGAGCAGAGAGCACTGTCCCCGGCACCTTCATGAGGATGCCAAACCATTTCCTGCTGCCCTTGTGGCGGAGCACCAGATAATCCGGAAACCTATGCCAGAGCCGCTCCGGCTCCGTCTGATACTGCGCCGCTGCAAAGGCGAGGACCTCTTCTGCAGGGCTCTTTTCCTTCTGCTCCATTCTCAGCCTCCCCCAATGCAAAAAGAGCGTCTCCAAAGAGACGCTTTTTTGCGTTTCTTTCAGAGACTGCCCCTTTGCAGTTCTTCATTTTACCCCTGTCCGCTGCACGGCAAGGTCCAGGTGAACGCTGCCATCGATGCCCGCAACGCTTCCCTCGCTCTCATACTGCCAGATGGCAAAGGAATAGGGGAAGTACAGATCGTCCGAGAACTCCTGGATCCAGCGCTGGTAGCCGCCGATGGCGGCAAGGTCTGTCTTCATGACAAAGCCCGCAAGGCTCCCGTAGATCATGGCGTTGTACCCGCCGGCCTGGATGCCGCTGCAGAAGGTGTCGAGGTTGTCCGTCCACTCTGTCCGCGTCAGGGCAAAGATTCTCGAATCCTGCGGCACGTTTCGGATGATCACCGCAACAGGATACGAGATCTTGTCCCGGTACGGGGAGAGGAGCGTCAGCATGTAGTCCTCCTCCTCGGAGGCCTCCTCTTTGTCCTTTGCACCGAGGCTCCAGTAGGCACCGACCTGAATCCCGGCAGCAATCGCGCCGTCCATGTTTTGGGCAAAGCGCGCATCGGCA
>Ga0256404_1008532_pt1 | contig 15316 bp, 17 predicted proteins | sample RumenRJG_01DNA_FD_185990 | JGI IMG/M metagenome (GOLD analysis project Ga0256404, IMG submission 185990) | Bovine rumen microbial communities from Lethbridge, Alberta, Canada - RJG_01 | ecosystem: Host-associated > Mammals > Digestive system > Stomach > Rumen | place: Canada: Alberta | collected...
CCGCTTCCTCGGTAGAAGCTCCCAGATGAGGAGTCACGATGGTGTTGGGCATTGCGGCTACTTCCGGCGTAGCAAAATCCGTCATATAGCGGCTGACGGTCCCGTCGGCCAGGGCTTCTTTCATAGCCTCTGCATCAACTAAAACATCACGGGCGTAATTCAGGATGACTACGCCCTTCTTCATCTTTTTGAAGGCTTCCTTACCGATCATTCCCTTTGTCTTATCGGTCGCGGGAACATGAATGGTGATATAGTCGCTTACCCGGTAGATGTCGTCTACGTTTTGAATGTGATGGATCTTGCTGGACAGGTTCCAGGCGGCATCGACCGAAAGGAAAGGATCATAGCCGTATACTTCCATGCCCAGTGCTACGGCTGCATTGGCCACCAGCTGCCCGATCGCTCCCAGGCCGATGATGCCCAGTTTTTTGCCGTAGATTTCCTGCCCGGCAAATTGCTTCTTGATTTTTTCCGCGTCCTTGGCGATGGCCGGATCATCCGCATTATTTTTGACCCATTCGATCCCGCCGACGACATCACGGCTGGACAGCAAAAGGCCCGCCAGTACCAGCTCTTTAACAGCGTTGGCATTTGCTCCCGGCGTATTAAAGACAACGATCCCTGCCTCTGAGCAGCGGTCCAGAGGGATGTTGTTGACACCGGCTCCGGCCCGGGCAATGGCAGTCAGTTTAGGTCCAAAGTCCGCATCCAGCAGTTTAGCGCTGCGGACAAGATAAACATCCGCTTCCTTTGGATCGGCGGTCTCCATATAGTCATTGGTAAAACGATCCAGCCCTACCCTGGAAATGGGGTTAAGGCAATGATATGCAAACATCTTCGGTGTACTCCTGTCGTCTTATTTCAAATGTTTTTTCTCAAAGTCTTCCATAAAGGTCACCAAAGCGGCTACCCCTTCATAAGGCATAGCATTGTAGATGGAAGCTCTCATGCCGCCAACAGTCCGATGTCCCTTGATGTTGACCAGACCGGCTTTTTCAGCTTCAGCGACAAATTCTGCATCCAGATCCTTATCTCCGGTCACAAAAGGTACATTCATCAGGGAACGGTCTTCTTTACGGACGGTCCCTTTGAAGAGTTTAGACTGATCCAGGTAATCGTATAAAAGAGCCGCTTTTTTACGGTTGCGCCGGTCCATTTCCTCCAGACCTCCCATGCCAAGCAGCCATTTGAAGACCAGCCCGCAGATGTATATGGCCCAGCAGTTAGGCGTGTTGTACAAGGAACCTTTATCTGCCTGTGTCTTATATTTCATCAGAGTCGGAGTGCCGGGAAGCGGATCATCGGTGATCAGGTCCTCACGGATAACAGTGATAACCATGCCGGCAGGACCGACATTTTTCTGAATGCCGCCGAAAAACAGGCCGTATTTTTCAACATCGATCGGTCGGGACAGGAAATTTGAAGACACATCAGCAACCAGCACTTTACCCTTAGTATTGGGCAGTTTGTGGTATTCGGTCCCGTAGATCGTGTTGTTTTCGCAGATATAAACGTAATCAGCTTCCGGGCGGACGGGAAGATCCGAGCAGTCGGGAATGTAGGTGAAGTTTTTATCTTCAGACGAAGCGATTGCTTGCGCGTCACCGTAGATCTTGGCCTCCTGATAAGCTTTTTTAGCCCAGTTTCCGGTGATGATATAGTCCGCTGCCCTGTTCTTCATCAGGTTCATGGGGATCTGTGCAAATTGTAAGGTACCCCCGCCTTGCAGGAAAAGCACCTTGTAATTGTCGGGTACTCCGACCAGAGTCCTGAAATCCTTCTCTGCTTCTTTGATGATATCGTCAAAGACCCGGGATCGATGGCTCATCTCCATGACAGACATTCCGCAGCCCTTATAATCCAAAAGGTCGCTTTGTGCCTCTTTTAATACCTCTTCCGGAAGAACGGCCGGTCCCGCTGAGAAGTTATAAACTCTGCTCATTTGTTAGGTACCCTCCTTTAACCTATAAAATTAGTAGGAAGTATAGGTGAAAATTAAAATTTAGTCAATAAAAAAGACGTCAAAATTACACTGAAAATTCAGCAAATTTGGTGTCTTTTAACGGTTTACGTAACGGTTTACGGGATGAACAGCCGGCAGCAAAGACCTTGATCAGGTGCTTTGGCTGCAGTATTTACAGCTGATCAGGATCGACTTTGGGGCTGTTGGACCAGATATGTTCCAGATCATAAAATTCCCGGGCTTTTTGGGTAAAGATGTGGACAATGATCCGTCCGTAGTCCAGCAGTACCCAGCCGCTGTCTCGGACTCCTTCTACATGGAGAGGATCATAACCTGACAGGGACAGTTTTTCTTGGACAGACTCGACCAGGGCCTGCATCTGAGATGAATTGTTTGCGGTCGCAATCAGGAAATAATCGGCCATCATGGAAACATGATGGATATCCAGGATCGTGACATCCTGTCCTAAACGGTCTTGAAGGGCGTCATAAGCACACTTGGCCATTTTTTGGGATACTTCCAGATCTTTGGCCATTTCTTTCGTATCAGTCATGTGTATTATCTCCTCTCTTGATTCCTTGGGGATCGATCATTGAAATTGGCTTTTATAAAAATCAATGGTCATCCGGGTCAGTGGATGGACCGGTTTATGGCGGTCTTCTACGTAATCGTTGGTCTGATTCAGGATCAGCCAGAAACCATCATCAAGGTTTTTCATCAGAGTCTTCCTGGCTTCTTCAAGACCGTCGAAAGGCTGACGGTTAGGTTCTATGTAATCAGCGCAGTAAATGATTTTGTCCAGTTTGGTCATAGCCGGCCGTCCCGTCGTATGGTAACGGATGGCGTTAAGGATGCTGTCGGAAAGTCCCGGATAACGGAGCTTTGCTTCGGGAGCTCCGGCAAAAGCATGCAGTACCGAAGCAAAATCCATGGTCAGACATAATTCCTTGAGATAATTAAGGCGGCAGATCTCTAATTGTGTTTCAATGGGAAGGTTTTTGGCGTTATCATGAAGGAGAGCTGCGATCGAAGCATTTTGCTGGTCTTCTCCGTACAATCTTGCCATTGAAACGGCTGCCTGTTCGACTCCCAGTGTGTGCTGAAAGCGGGAAGGCTTCAGACGCTTTTGGATCCACTGTATGATATCCGTTCGGAGAGCGAGATAATCTGAATACTCCATAAGGTCCTTTCTTACAACGTCATAATAATTACCGGTACAACTGATGCTTATAGATGTAATTCTCGACCGATTCCGGAAGAAGATACCGGATCGGTTTTTTATCATGAACCCTTTGCCTGATGTCGCTTGACGAAATGGCCAGAGCCGGTACCTCTAGAAAATGAAGGCGGTCTGCGTTATTGCCCATGATCTCTTCTACCTGATCAATGACTCTGCTGCGGGTATAACCGGGGCGGGTGGCCGCGACCATATCACAGGAATTAAGCAGGGTCACAGGGTCTTTCCAGGTAAGGATCTCGGAAAAGGCGTCAGCGCCTGTAATAAAGTAGATCTCTGTTTCCGGCATCATCTGATGCAGCTGGCGGATGGTATCGACCGTATAGGTATAACCCTGTCGTTTGATCTCCAGATCCGATGTATAAAAATGGGGATTTGCAGCGGTAGCCAGATGTGTCATCAGAAGACGATCTTCAGCACTGGTTACATGGCGGCCCTTTTTGTGAGGAGGCTGTCCGCTGGGAATGAAATAGATCCGGTCAAGACCGTATTCATAATATGCCGCTTCTGCCGTCACAAGGTGGCCGTAATGGATGGGATCAAAGGTCCCGCCCATGATACCGATCTTTTTCAATACATCCATCGTGGTTTACAGCGGTCAGCGAGGCAGCTCGATGACCGGCTTTTTTGACTTGCGGTAAAGGATAAAGCGCTTTCCTATTTTTCCTACGATCTCACTGTGAGTGCGTTTGCTGACTTTATCAGCCGCCAGATCCAAGTCGTCTTCGCAGGTTTTCAGGATCGCTAATTTGACCAATTCTCTTTTTTCCAGAGCGGCGTCGACCGCCATAACAAGTTCGGGAGAAACCCCGTCCTTGCCGATCTGGAAAATGGGATCAAGCCCGTTGGCCATACTGCGCAGATAAGCGCGCTGTTTGGAAGTTAATGTCATATGGGATACTCCTTAATGATAATACTCGAAGGAAACACCGCCAAGTTTGATGGTATCGCCCTCTTCGACCTGCATTTCCTCCAGCTTTTTCAAAATACCGCGTTCTTTCAGGAAATGCTGGAAGAAAGCGAAGCCTTTTTCCGTTTCCAGGTTGGTATAGCCAAGCATCTTGTCGATGGAAGGACCGGATACTTCAAACTCATGAGGTGCTGTTTTTATAACAGTGAAGCCTTCTGTGTCTTTTTGAACAGGGGCTATATACTCGCGCTCAAATACGACGGGTTCCGACGATTCCTGTTCACGGAGCCGCACGACTTCATCCAACAGAGGTTTCAGACCCTGATGGGCAGCTGCCGAGATAGGATAGAAAGGCAGCTGGTTGGCCTGGCAGTATTTTTGAATCTCCTCCAAATAAACCTCCGAGTCCGGAAGATCGATCTTATTGGCAGCGATGACCTGCGGCAGCGATGCCAGCTTCTGGCTGTAACGTTTCAGTTCCTCATTGATATGGATGATGTCTTCGACCGGATCCCGCCCGTCTGTGCCGGCAGCATCCACGATGTGGATCAGGACTCGGGTACGCTCCAAGTGCTTTAGGAATTCATCCCCCAGACCGACCCCTTCGGATGCGCCGTCGATCAGACCGGGGATATCGGCGATCACCAGTGTTTTACCGTAGGACAGATTGACTACGCCCAGCTGAGGAGTCAGCGTGGTAAAAGGATAATCCGCGATCTTGGGACGGGCATTGGAAACAACGGATAAGAAGGTGGATTTTCCGGCATTGGGATAACCTACCAGGCCCACGTCCGCCAATACTTTCAGGTCTAATTTGACGACGATCTCCTGGGCCTCCTGGCCTTTTTGAGCATATTCGGGGATCTGCATGGTGGAGGTGGCATAGTGCTGGTTGCCCTTTCCTCCTTTTCCGCCGTTAAGGACCTTCTCCCGCTGGCCTGCTCTGACCATATCAACGATCACGAGCCCGGTGGCAGCTTCGCGCACGGTAGTGCCGACCGGCACCCGGATGATCAGGTCATCGCCCTTTTTACCGAAGCAGTTGGTCGGCCCGCCGTTCTGACCGTTCTGGGCGGTAAATTTACGATGGTATTTAAAATCGGCTAGGGTGTTGACATCCTCTACAGCCTCTAGGATCACGTCTCCGCCCTTTCCTCCGTCGCCTCCGTCCGGACCGCCGGCTGCGACAAATTTCTCCCTGCGGAAGGAAACGCATCCGTCTCCTCCCTTTCCGGAGCGAAGAGTAATAACGGCTTCATCTACGAACATACAATAACCTCGGTTTATGGATATTGATCAAGTTTGTCCTGTCACCGATAGGATACCACAAAGTAACAGGGCAATAGAATATATGAAAATAAATTTTCAGGCAAAAAAACAGGCCTCAAATGTCGCCATTTGAAGCCTGCTCTCGCTTGACTCGAACTCAGACTGCCTGCTCTTCTTCAGGATATACAGAAACCTGCTTTTTATCACGGCCCAGTCTTTCGAAACGAACGCGGCCGTTTACAAGAGCGTACAGGGTATCATCCTTGCCAATACCAACGTTGGTACCGGGATGGATACGAGTGCCTCTCTGGCGGTATAAAATATTTCCGGCAAGAACAAACTGGCCGTCAGCCCTTTTAGCGCCAAGGCGCTTTGCGTTGGAATCACGGCCGTTCTTGGTAGAACCTACACCTTTCTTATGAGCGAAAAGCTGAAGATTCATCTGTAACATAATCGAGCACCTCCTTATTTCCGAATGGTAGAAATGGTAAGATAACGGGAACCGTATGTATCCCTGATTTCTTCAAGACCAAGACGCAGTGTCTCAAGAAGAAGTACTGCCTCATGACAGTCTTCCTGTCCGGACAGGATCTGGGAAACTTCCACATGGACGTGTCCTCCCTTTTCCTGCTGGAGCGGCTTGAAAGACGTAAACTTTTCGATCGCATTGCAGACCGTAACAGCCAGTACCGAAACAGCGGAACATATGATATCTTCCCCCGGGTCAGCATAACCGGCATGACCCTGGATATCATAACCCCACAAGGTACCGTTTGCGTCTTCAAATAGGGTGGCCTTGATCATGACTTAAGCGTTGATCGTACCGATCTTTAGTTTGGTATAAGCCTGACGATGACCGTTTTTATTACGGTAAGTCTTCTTTGCCTTATACTTGTAAACATAGATCTTGGGACCGCGGCCTTCTTCAAGGACCGTAGCGTTTACGGTAGCTCCCTCAACACACGGATTACCGGTCTTGATACCATCATCGGTAGCAACGAGGAGAACTTTGTCGAAGGTATAGCTTTCGCCTTCAACCAAACCTAACTTTTCGACGGAGACGATGTCTCCTTCCTGTACCCGGTACTGCTTTCCGCCTGATTCAACTACAGCGTACATGCGGGCACCTCCTTTACACTAAACTCGCTGAATACGGTAGGCAGAGCTTCTATAAGACTGTCTGCACTTTCACAACCTCTTCATGCGGCAACTATGAAAATATACCATAGATCCCGCTTCTTTGTCAATGAAAAAATCGTCTGTTTAACGGAATTTTATACGTATCGTCAGAGTATTATATCACAAAAAAAGCAGCCGGGTACGGGGATCCCGGCTGCACACTGAAAAAAGAAACAGCAATATGTCAATCCGACGGTTGATCGGAATAGACAGGCAAGATCAGATACTGGCCGCTGACCAGGCGGTCATCGGAAAGGCCGTTGATGGTTTTGACCTGGCTGATATATTTATTAGTACTCATGGTACTAAGTTTATGCTGATCCGCCAGATCCCAGAGAGTATCTCCCGGTTGGATCTGTATGGTCTCATAGGTTTCGACCAGATATTCATCGGCTTCTACTTTGTGGGTGCCCTTTGTTAGAAACAGCAGGACGATCAATAAAATGACCGCTGTCAGCAGGATCAGAACAAGCCTTCTATATTGGCGGCGGATTCTCATACGCACAGCCGTTCGCCTTGTACTTGCATGATTCACATATCCGTTCTGCTGTGCGGCGTGGCTGACTGTCATGACGTTCCCTCCCTTGTTTCAAATATATGTTCGGTGTGTTCTGCTAACCGTTCGTATGTTCGCATTATATACGAACATACGAACAATGTCAACAGCTTATGTTATGAAAAATAAAAATATATTTTGACCGAACAAACGTTTGACAGCCAGATCATATTGATGCTATAATGCAGTAACAGAAATATAAAGTCTGCTCTACTCTGTTTCTTTTAATGACAAGAGGACCGATGCAGAGCAGCGTCATATAGATATTTGTCCCGGTGTTATGCCCGGGAAAGGTTAACATTACCGTAACGCTAACAAAGACAGGAGATCCGCGATGAAAGATTTATCCGAAAAGCAGCAGGCGATCATGGATTTTATGAAGGAATATCAGGATAAAAACGGCTTTTCGCCTTCGATCCGTGAAATTTGTGATGCTGTCGGGCTCAAATCGACCTCGACGGTTCATGGACATTTGAACCGGCTGGAAGAAAAAGGATATATCAAACATGATCCCGCGATACCCCGCTCATTCGTGATCTGCCGTCAGCCCGAGAAAACAGTGGAGGAATCTGTACGGGTAAGAACAAAAGTTCCCGGTACGGTACGAACTTCACAGGTCGAACAGACGGTCTATCCTTCTTCTCCGCAGCTGCCGGAACTAGTCGCTGTTCCCATTGTCGGTAAAGTAAGGGCAGGCGAACCGATCCTGGCTGTGCAGAACATAGAGGATTATTTTCCGGTCCCGGTCGAACAAACACACAATTCGGATTGTTTTATGCTGCGGGTACAGGGCGAAAGTATGATCAATGCCGGTATTTATGAAGGTGATCTGATCCTTGTCCGGCAGCAGCATTCAGCCAACAACCGTGATATTGTGGTGGCTTTATTAGGAGACAGTGTTACCGTTAAGACCTTTTACCGGGAAAATGATTATATCCGCCTGCAGCCGGAAAATGATTTACTGACTCCTATTTTGATCAAAGATTGTGTCATCCTGGGCAAGGTCATCGGCCTCTTCCGCTCCATCCGCTGAAGTCAGTATAATAAGGTCCCTAAAGACATTAACAAGAAAAAGCCTTTCGATACGCTGATATACGTTTCGAAAGGCTTTATTCATGTCCGGGAAAAGGACCTCTGCTCTCTATCTTCTTTTACTGTTTAATTTTCAAAATAGAAGACCTGCTGACCATTTTCGGTGCCGGTGATAAAGAAACGCTTGACAGCCAGATCAGCCTCAAGGCAAGCCTGATAAGGTCCTTTCTTCCAGGTGAAGATCAAAAGATTTTGACGGGGATTTTCGACCGTGATCGCTGCGTCCGGTGCAAAAGCGGCAAAGGTATTGCGGAAGCGCAAAAGCTGCAGCTGTTTCAGGACCACGTTGCGGCATAAGGCTCTGCGCATGTCTTCCCTGGTCAGGTTGGTGCGATTGATTTCTTTGTGAGCCCCTGCTCCGCCCCCTCTTACGGCTTCATAATCGTTTTTGCCGGCAAACAGATCCAGATACCATACCTGAGGTTTACCCGGCATAAAGAGCTGCAGGGCTCTGGCCAGGAGCATTTTATCGTCGTCTTCTCCCAAAGCGCTGTAATAGGTAGTATTGACCTGGTAATACATGTTTTTCTTGCCATGAAGGTTCTTGATCATACCGCCTCTTTGTACCAAAAGGTCGATCAGCTTTTGGATCCGGTCCTCGTCGATCAGGCCGGCCAGATCCAGCATGGGGATACCATCGTGGCAGCCAAGCATGTTGACGGTCTTAAGACCGCGCTCCAGGATCTCACCTGCCCAGACGGACAGGCGGGATCCGTCTTTATTTTCGATAGCGTCAATGATCAGCCCGGGCAGGAAGAAGTCGTAGACCATATAACCCTTCTGCCCGATCTTTTTATAGATCCCTTCCTGGTAACTGGCGTGGATCTCCGGCAGAAGAGTCAGACCCAGAGGCTGAGCTTCCTGATGGATCTTGTCAAGCAGATCCCAGGTGCCGGGTTCATTCAAAAAGTTTTTGGCTCCGACTTCTTTGGGGGCATAGGCGAATGCGTCCAGGCGGACGATGCGGGCTCCGTAAGAGGCCAATGTTTTCAGTACCTGGCGGTAAAAGTCCCAGACCTTTTCGGAGCGGATATTCAGGTCCATCTGTCCCAGGTAGCTTTTATGGCCATCGGCATCGGTCTTGACTTCCTGATAAAAAGTATTCCAGTAAGGAGCTTTTGTACCGTCTTTAAACTCGACCATCAGGATAGGCAGGCCGGGCTTGCGGAAAAACATGGACTTGATCAGTTCGGGGTCGGGTTCTATATACCCTTCCTCGGTCATTGTACCGTGGCCCGCCCAGAAACGGTTCCAGTTAATGAAGAAATCTTTGTATTCAGACTGATCGCCCTTTTCCAGAAGATCTTGAAATTGGGGAGAATTAACGGACAGATGGTTCAGAATAAAGTCCAGCTTCAGGTCGATGCCCAATTTTTTTAGCCTGGTAAGGGCATTTTGAGAAACCAGTTCCTGATTGATACCGTAATCGATGACAGAAAAGCCCCGGTCCAGGTCGCTGTGATAAATGGTCGGAAGGATATAAAAGGCGGAAAAGGTATCTCTGCCGTCCGGGCTTTCCAGAAAGTCGTCTATATCATCTAATGTCCCGCCCATGCTGTCCGGATAGGCATTGAGCATGGGGCCCCAGTTTAATGCTTCCATCATTCGCTCCTTAATTCGTCTGCCAGAATCTCTTTATACTCTGCGTAGCTGACCAGACGTCCGTCCTTGGTCAGGATAAAGGCAGCTTTGTGAGCCTGGGCATCCAGCTTGGCCTGTTCGATCTCAAGGACCATAGTGACAAAAGGACTGTCCGTCTGCCCGTCCCTTGCCCGCAGGCGGCGGTACAGGGCAGTTTCTTTGGGAGTACTGTTCAGGAAGATCGGCACGTCCACGCCGAAGAACCCGTCGCTGTTTCCGTGGGTCCATTCCAGGATTATGACGTTGATCGCAGTAAAGTCGACATTGTCGTACCAGAGTTCGGTATCGGTCCGCCCCATCCGTTTGAGCCAAATGGAAGAGGCGCCGTTTTTAAATTGAGACAGGACCTGTTCCAACTCTTTGAAATCCTGTTCATTTTCCGTTCCCAGATATCCGGCCAGAGCTGCGCGTCCGGCCTTCTGATAAGTGGCCAGCCAGGGATACTGCTGACAGGAGGAAGGGTCGGCATCGATGTCCCTGATCCACATTTCCTTCAGCTCTTTTCCCCGCTCGCTGCTGTACAAGTCTGCATCGATCAGGCCGTGGACACCGGCATGACGGAAGATGCTGATACGTTCGGCATCATTGTACATGGGGATGCGGCGGGGATAATTGTCACCGGACAGGATATAAGTCCCGATGCCCAGTGACTGTAAGTAGTATGCCAGGACGCGGGCGCAGGTGCTTTTACCGGAGCCGGAACCGCCGCAGATGCTGATCACGGCTTTTTCATGAGGGTTTTCCTCGACAACAGATATCAGTTTTTTTACCAGATAAGGCATGAGAAGGGTCATGCGCTGCTGGCTGTACTGATCGATACCGACGATATCCCCGGGTACATCTCCCTGGGGGACGGGGCCCGTGATCTGAGGGGCCTTCCAGGTATCGGCTGAAAATTGTTTTAATAGTTGCAGGCAGGACATAAAACAGCCTCCTTAATGATTCGTTTCCGTCATCTATGACTATTGTAAAGCTCTGTAAAGCAAAAAGCTACTATTTATGTACAAATTCCACAGGGTATGGTATACTTTTCAATATTCGCAGTTTTTTGACAGGGAGGTTATGTATGAGTATCGCCGTCCAGCTGTATATCATTGCCGGACTTGAAGCCCTTGTTCCAGTAATTCTTTTGATTATTCTACGCAGACGCCACCGTTATCGTTTCTCGTCGGTGGTCGCCGGCATCGCTTCCTATTTTATCGCCATTACCATTCTTCAGGGCTCTTTTACAACGACACTTGCTTATTTCGGTATGGATGACGCCTACTGGGCCGAACACGGTCTTGCCATGCAGATCGTCGACATCGTAACCAGTGTTCTTTTTCAGAATGTCGTTATGTACCTGATCATGCGCTTTGCTCTGAAAACTCATTTTCAGCTCTACGATGCCATTGCCGTCGGTATTGCCTATTGGTTCGGAGACGGTTTTATGATGGCATCAAGCGCGGTAAGCTACGGCCGTCTGGCATATCTGGCCGATAAGGGTCGCATTTCCGAGATGGTGACCAAATCGATCGATGAAGCGACTCTTCAGGGTTATTACGAAAGTCTGATGCAGCCTCACGGCCTCTCCTCTTTTTACATGCAGATGCTCAATCTGTTCGTGATGATAGCCGTTACCGTCTGCCTGTCTATCCTATTGTACATGCTGATCAAACGCAAGAAAGCAAAATATTTCTTTGTTGCTCTCGGTGTTCATGCTCTTGTCCTTGCCGTGATCGAACTGAGTCAGTATTTCAGCAATTATAATTACGTTCTTTACGGGGTCGAAAATCTGGTCATTGCGGCCGCAGCAGCTGTCTTCCTGGTAAGATATATGCAGTGGTATCACCAGCTGCAGGCTGCTCTGATCGAAAAACGCAAGGCCTACAAGCTTGGTTTGAAAAGGGTCGTTCCGGTAGCGGAAGAAACAGAAGAAACAAGCGCCGGTGCTGACGAAGCGGATCCTGAAGAGACCAAGCCGGACCAAGCCAGCGGGGATACCGGCGAAAGCATGGATGAGGCCGTCGACACAGTTGAAGGCCATGTCAATGAGGTGCCCTCTTCCGGCGGTACAGACCAGGAGGAGAACAAAAACGAAAGACCGTGATCATATAAAAAACCGCAGCTTTACGGCTGCGGTTTTTTATGTCTCAAAATCATTATTTGACGGGCGGGATGGGGCTGGCCTTGCGCCATTGGATCTGGCAGCTGCCGTCTTCGGACATGGTCAGAAGCTGTACCTTTTCCGGATCCTTATCGTGACCGGCAGTGCTGAACCGATACATCTCAGGAAGGCCTTCCAGGGGCAGGGTCCCCTCTTTGTCATAATGCAGGAAGGAACCCAGGCTGTATTTCTTCTGCTGAATGAAGTCAAGGGAAGAGGTCAGCACGGCGATCTGGGTCATAAGCAGATCGTAACTGGCAAATAAAGCGGAAAGGTCTGCCTGGGAAGAAGGAGCATATGCTTCTGTCAGATTTGACAGGCGGATCCTGGCTTCTTTGAGTTCATGTTCCAGACGGCCCGGGTCGCGGTAGATACCACATGCCTTATCCATGCGCCGGCCAATGTCGGACGGAAGGTCGCGGATGGGGTCGGGACGCCTTTCAGAGCCGTCGTAAGGCGGATTGATACCGGGGGCATCCGTTTGCCTGAGACTGGCAAGAAAACGGTCGGAGACAGCGCAGACAGAGCTGTAGCTTTGCCTGGACTGACTGATGAATTCATCGATTGGCAGGGGCTGATCATTATAATGATAGGCAATACTGGAAGCTGCCCGTATAGCGGACACCTGGGTCTGATTCAGACTCTCCCCTAATTTGTTGACGGAATTTTCCGGCCCCGCTGCTTCACCGACAGCAAACAGATGAGGAAGTGTTGTTTCATAGTGATGATTGGTCATCAGCCCGCCGTTATGGTGGACCTGGCAGACACCGATCTCGATCATGCTGACGGAAGGATCGATATTAAAGTCCAGCAGCGCTTCATAGGCTTCGGGGTAAAGATTTTTCAGCCGCTGACAGGGAAGAGTTTTTTCGCTTATCCCCTCCGGATTGGCAGTATAGTCTAAGAATACATGACGGTCCCTTCCGTTGATCTCCCGGTCGATCAGAAGGTCCAGAAGAGACGAACGCTCTATGCTTCCGGGCAGGACGCGGTCTGCATCAAATGACCAGGCCTTGCCCTTCTGCCGCATCAGGACATAGAACTGACGATAGCTGCCGAAATATGCGGGCAGGAATTCACAGGCGTCCTGTCCCTTACTGTTGACAGAAATGATACGGGGAAGGGCCTTGAAAAACCCTCCGTTGAGCATGAGGGGAAGATTGAGGGCCGTAATTCCCATCGTATGGGAAAAAGTATTAGCAGCGGCGGCGCCCACGCTCAGGGCCAGACCCAGGCTGCCTATATGATTTTTCGGATAGGCACTGTGACGGTATAAACCGCCCGGGCCACCAGTCGCCAAAATGATGTTCTCGCAGTTGACCAGAGCGAAACGCTGATAACGGTCACGTACGCCGGAACGATTCAAGATCACAGCGCCGATGACCCGGGTATGGTCCTGATCGGTCAGGATCCGGATCAGCTGATAATCTTTCAGAAATGGGATCGAACGGTTCTGAGCTTCCCTGACCAAAAGATCCCGGATCTGCCCGGAAGCCCGGTCGGTCAGACGCAGACTGCGGCCGATCTGAGGGTCTTTTCCGTAGCTGATCACTTCCCCGTATTTGCCTTCTGCATGTTCAAGACCATGATCACACAGGAAGGAAAAGCCTCTCTGGGACAGGGCGGCCTGGGTCAAAGCTACCTGTCCGTCGACTTCGCCGGAAGCGGCCAGATCTTCAGCCATTTTCAAGGCGGAATCCCCTACTTTTCCCGAACCGGCCAGCAGATAATAATTCTGCCTGTCGCTGACGGCTGCGCTGCTGACCGAACTATCGTCTGAGCCGTACAGAACGGCAATATCCTTTACTCCCTTGTCATACAGGGAAACGGCTGCTTTCAAACCGGAAACGCCTGCTCCAACGATCAGGGTATTTAAAGAATAGATCCTTGTCATGGACCCTTCCAGAAAGACAGAGTCAATCGTCATATCGTAATCCTCGTTTGTCCTTAATTGCTCACGAATTATTTTTTCTATAGGGGGTAACGGTTAGCCGATCAGCTTTTCGAGTGATGCGATCTTCACGCTTAATACGACCACACGGCAGGCTTTTTTCAGATCATCCAAAGACGGATAGGAAGGCGCGATCCTGATATGACTGTCTTCCGGATCGATCCCGTAGGGGAAGGCAGCTCCCGCTCCGGTCAGAGTGACGCCTGCCTCCTTGCACAGCTGCACGGTCCTTTTAGCACATCCGGGAAGGGTATACAAAGAGATGAAATAACCTCCGCGGGGAGTCGTCCAGCGGGCGATACCAAGGTCTCCCAGTTCTTTGAAAGCATCCCATACGGTCTGGAATTTCGGTAGCAGCAAAGCTGCATGTTTTTTCATATGTTCTGCCAGGTGCTGCGGATCTTTAAAGAACTTGACCTGTCTCATCTGATTGACCTTGTCGAAGCTGATGATCTGGGCACTGATCTGATGTTTGAGCTGGTCCATATTATGCGGTGAGGTGATGACAGCGCTGATCGACGCGCCGGGCAGGGCCATTTTACTGGTAGACATGAATTCGTAGACAAGGTCCGGGGAACCTGCTTTCTGACATTCATCCATAATATTAAGGATCACATCCGGATGGTCAAAATCCAAATGATGGAAGAAATAGGCATTGTCCCAGAAAATCCTGAAATCTTTGGCCGCGGGCTTAAGAGCGGCGAATCTGCGGACGGTCTCGTCACTGTAACTGTACCCGTCCGGATTGGAATATTTGGGAACACACCAGATCCCTTTTACGGTCGGATCGTTGTTAACATACTGCTCTACCAGATCCATATCCGGCCCGTCCTCGTGCATAGGGATGTTGACCAGCTGGATACCGAAAACTTCTGTGATCCGGAAATGACGGTCATAACCGGGTACCGGGCACAAAAATTTTACAGTACCCTGACGGCACCAGGGCTGGCAGCCGTCTATCCCGAAGCACCAGGCATTGGCGACCATGATATACATAAGCTGAAGACTGGCATTGCCGCCGACAAAAACATTTTCCGGCTTAACTTCCATAAGATCCGCTATCAGTTTCTTTGCCTCGATGATACCGTCCAGAGTGCCGTAATTGCGGCAGTCCGTACCATCTTCACTGATCAGATCGTCCAGGGTATTAAGGTCATTGAGCATAGGCATAGAAAGGTCCAGCTGATCGGCCGCAGGTTTGCCACGGGCCATATTGAGTTCCAGCTTTTCAGCCTTGACCTGATCATAGACGTGACGAAGCTGAGCAAGCTCCTGTTTCATTTCTTCAGGAGTCAGATCCCGATAGTTTTTCATATGTTCCACAGCTTTCCGCCGGTCATAGTCAGCCGGCTATACGGGAAAAATTTAGTTT
>Ga0256404_1008533_pt1 | contig 15313 bp, 8 predicted proteins | sample RumenRJG_01DNA_FD_185990 | JGI IMG/M metagenome (GOLD analysis project Ga0256404, IMG submission 185990) | Bovine rumen microbial communities from Lethbridge, Alberta, Canada - RJG_01 | ecosystem: Host-associated > Mammals > Digestive system > Stomach > Rumen | place: Canada: Alberta | collected...
TAGATACGAGTGGTATGCCCTGCAAAGATGGGGTGCGAAATATTATAAGGAATTTGATGAGGAGAAATTGATATATATTCATACAGCAAAGAACCATGAGTTTTATTATGACACAGAGAAACACTATGTCAATAACTCGTGCTACATTATAGCATCTAAGAGCAAGTTCCTCTATTTCTTCTTAAACTCGTCACTCTTTGATTACTTCAAGCGAATCAAATTTGTGGCGTATGGTGATGGCGCAGAGGAAGGAAGGTGTAAACTAGATGGAAATAAGATGGCTACAGTACCAGTAAAACGAGATGTGGATGAGGCTCCTTTCGTGAATATATTTAAGGAGATTCAGAAAGAGCTTGTGTCTGGTGATTATGAAAAAATCAAGGTCAAAGAAGCTGGGGCCGATAAGCTCATTTATCACCTTTACGGCCTGACTTACGATGAAGTGCTTGTCATTGACCCAACTCCGCCATTCACACGAGAAGAGTACGAAAAAGATAATAATTGAGTTATGAAGAAACATGAAATGCTTTATAGTATCATTGGCTACTCTCTCTCTCTAAGTGGGAGTGAAACTAAGCAAAGATGTTCTTCTGCAAGTAGATAAGCTGGATGATGATTTTAGGGACAGACGAGCGTCTTGTTTCAGATGCTCTTTTGTACCCCTTTCTATGGAGATTAAATCAAAACAAATATCGGTCGATGGCTCATCTCAGACTAATGCTACCTAAATCTGAAGATAGACGAGGGGAAACCTGAATAAAAATATCTTCTGTTCGCTTTGAATGAACAAATAATTGCTATCTTTGCAAACAAATATAAACGTATAACTAAAAACCATAAGACTATGAAAGTACTATCAGTACAACAGCCCTGGGCATCGCTGATTTGCGCAGGCATTAAGGACGTAGAGAACAGAACATGGAAGGCAGCTAAGGTGCCTGGCCGTATTCTGATTCATGCCAGTTCGAAGAAAGTGACAAAGAACTTCTTTGCTGGTATCCCTGAGCATATTCTATCATTTATAAATAATGAGATAAGTTTTGGCAATTTCCCAGAGCTTGACACTTTGCCAACAAGTGCTATTGTAGGCTATGTGACTGTTACTGCATTTGAGGAGGGGAACGTCAATTCTATTTGGTCTGATGGACCTGGTGTTATCAAGTGGAAACTTGAAGATGCGTGGATGTTTGATGAACCAATACTGAATGTAAAAGGTAAACTGAATCTCTTTGATTATGATGAAATTGACGAGAATAATCTGCCTCCGGCTCATAAGGTAGAACTGGAAGATATTTGGCTCAGCGAATCAGAAGATGAGGTGTTTATTCCTTGTGAGAAGAGTGCTTTTGAAAAGATTGGAACTGGTGATTTCAAGGCTATTGAATTATTCCTGACTGCCTATCTCGTGGATGTTCTGTGCGTGGAAGATGAGTTTAAGATGAAACCTTTTAAGGCTGTGACAGTTTATTGTGGCAATAAGTATATTGCTTTTGAATTAGCAGATGGGTCTGGTATATTTAACCTTCCAGATCCACAAGACGAATCAAAACCATACATGATATTTTATCCTGATGGCTCTGAACTTGCGTGGATGACAGCACAGTTTAACTTTGGAAAGAAACTGGAGGAGGGAGAGTTTGATAACGCCTGTGAAGAGACAACTATCCAAGAATCAGCGAAAATCCAATCGCCCAAAGCTAAAGAGGATGAAAACGTTCTTAAGTTTAAAGTAAGCAAAGATGTCTTCAAGGATATTGTATCAGGCGAAAAGACGTTCTTTCACAAAGAGATTACTCAAAAGAGTTTAAGTACATTCTTCGTGGTAAATGAAAAAGGGACTGTGAAGGAGATTAATGGCGTTCCTCAGTTAAGGAGGTATGACGCGATTCAATTCATCAATAAAGATGATTCGTATACGTGTCAGATTAATAATGCTGATGTGATGTATTTTGATTCTGAATATGGTAATTACATGCTCTATACCGAACTGGAAGAGGATGAAAGAGTCGATTATACTGAATGTTTTATGGAATATGCTTTAGGTGATAAAAAATAATTGCGTTTTGTCAAGACACCTTCCACCAACAAAATAACTCATACATATGGAAAAAATACAATTAAAGTTTTCTGCCACCCATAGTCTCTTTCCTGCAAACGGCATGGTTGTAGTCCTTACCTTAGACGAGAAAGGAAAGAGCTATAAGGTAAAATTTGATAACCCTCTGGGAGAGTTTGCAAAAGAGATTTCTGGGAAACAGGAAGATCTGCCACCTATACCCAAGCGGGTGTTGGATGCTTTCACGGAGAATGCCATCGACAGGATTCTATCAAAGGATGAGATTCCTAATGAATCTGGTATGATGGTGCTTGATGGAAATAGCTATGAGATAACTATAACCAAAGGTAATATACGCAAGGTGTATTCTGCGGATGATGCAAGCATCGAAACGTATCCTCTCCTGAGATACCTTGCAAGTTGGTGTAGAAGGCGATAAAAATATATGGTCCCAGGGTGTGTGGACTCGACCTTGCGTATAGCATAAGTGGGTCGCCATCTTGGGACTTTTATTGATTGTGGCTTCCTTTTCCCCAATGGTTGTTAATGAAGCCATGGAGTCTGGCAGAACATCACAATGCCTAATGTGAGGGCGTGAGTCCTGCCATTATTAAAATAATAATTGTTTTTGTTCGCTTTAACTGAACAAATTATCATTATCTTTGCACCAGAAACTTAAAACAATAAATATGGCTAATACTAAAGACTATGCATTCCGGGAAATGATCTACGACCAGTGCTTCAGTACGGGTAAGGAATTTACGTGCAAGCAGTTGATGGGTATTGTCAACAGGAAACTGGAGGAAAGGGGTATGAAACTCATCCAGTCTCGTACAACCTTCATGCAGGATATGATGGAGATGAACGGAAAGTTCGGCACTCTGTATGGAAAAGACGGTATTGTATTTGAGGATAGGAACAAGAAACGCTATTATCGATACCGTTATGGAATAGATTCTATCTACAATCATGAGCTGACAGAGGATGAGGTAGAGAAACTACAGCAGGTCAGAAGTATTCTGCAGGGATTTAACGGTATGCCTGATTTTGGATGGATAGACCAGATGCTGACACGCCTGGACCAGAATATGATGGGCCGGCAGAAGGAGATAGCCAGCTTTGAGGGTGGAACGAAGAAGGATGCTGTATTACTGATGCCGCTGTTTGATGCCATAACCAAGCGTCAGGTATTGGATGTGGAATACAGAAAGGACTACAGAGACTCAGAGACAATAGTCCTGCATCCTTATTATTTGAAGCAGTATTGGCATCGCTGGTATCTGATGGCCATGAAGGAGGGAGGAAAAGATATTGAAGCCTTTTCACTAGACCGTATGGATTCGGTGAAGATGAACAAGGAGGTGAAATACAAAGCCACCAAGACGTCGTTTAAGAAATACTTCGAACATTTGGTTGGCGTAACTATGCCGCAAGAGCCGAATGTAGAACACATAGAATTGTGGGCCGATAGTACGCTGTTCCCTTATCTCATATCGTCACCCATACACAGCTCGCAGAAAATTGTGGTGAATGAGGATGGCAACTATTCATTAACGCTGGATGTGATGATTAACCCGGAATTGATCCAGGAGCTGATGTACTATGGCGACGGTCTTGTTGTGACATCACCTGCTTACCTGCGTGACCATATGATTGAAAGACTGGAATGGTGTAAGGAATCATACAGAAACGTAGAGGGAGCCAAGCTGAACGTAGAAGCAATGGAGCCGGAGTTGTTCGCATTCAACTATATTCATGATAGAAAAGAAGATGGCTATCTTATCAGCTATCGGATTAGCCTGGGTACAATGTATCTGGAGGGTAGTATCTTTGACATGAGTATAGACTGGAACTACATCCGTACGTGTTTGGAAAAGATTGTCAAGCACAGTCATACGGTAATAGAGTTGGGTAATGAAGAAGAGCCTACAAAAATTGAGCTGAAGAAAGCAGGTGATATGCTTGATATTGAGGTGACTCCCAATCGTAAGGCCAGCAAGGACGGATTCCCATTTAATGGACATGCACGATGCAAGGATGTGGTGCGTGAACTTTATCATGGTCTGTTGGAAATGTCAAACGCGTATCCCAAGGAGTATATTGATGGCTGTCCGTTTACTCAAGACGTGGTGCGCAGAGCTTTGAAATCAGAAATTATTGAAAACTATTTGAAGGAGGAATAAATATGAAGCAGTTGTCAAAATCAAAGTACGCCAAGTATTGCCAGTGTCCTAAGTGCTTATGGATGAGTGTGTATAAGCCTGAGGAGGAAGTGGTGGATCCCAGTAGCGAAGCAAGATTCGAGAACGGTACCGAAGTGGGAGACCTGGCGATGGGATTATTGGGGGAATATGTCGACGTCACTACCAATCAGGAGGATGGTAGGCTCGACCTTTCGGCCATGATTGCCAAAACAAAGCAGCTGATGGAGGCAGGGCAGGAGAATATCTGCGAGGCTTCATTCAGTTATGATGGAAACTATTGTGCTGTGGATATCCTTCATAAGACGAAAGATGGCTGGGCTATCTATGAGGTGAAGAGTACCAGTTTCCCTGAATTCAATGGTAATCCGGCTAAGCTGGACAAGTATCTGCCAGACGTGGCCTATCAGAAATGGGTGCTTGAAAAGTGTGGCGTCAACGTAACGGGCACTTTCCTGGTCTGCCTGAATTCTGATTATGTCAGGGAGGGGGAGTTGGACCTGCAGAAGTTGTTCGTGATAAACGACATGGAGGAACTGATAGCCAATGAATATGATAAGGTGGAGAACGGTCAGGCTGCTGCTAGGAAACTGCTGCAGCAGACAGAAGAGCCGACGATGGATATCTGGGAGGGTTGCAAGAAGCCTTATGACTGCGGCTTCTTCAAATACTGCTCACGGCACTTGCCGTCACCATCCGTCTTTGACCTCTATCGTATGCGTTTCTCAGACAAACTGAAATATTATCGCCAGGGGCTTGTAACTTACGATGATATCAAGAATGAGAGACTGACTCCTGTAAGACGGATACAGGTGGATAGCGGATTATCAAACACCCCTCATGTTGAGGCTGATAAGATTAAGGCATTCCTTGATACATTGACCTATCCGTTGTATTTCCTGGACTTCGAGACGATGCAGCAGGTGATTCCGCAGTTTGATGGTACGAAGGTGTATCAGCAGATTACGTTCCAGTATTCACTTCATATCATTGAAAAGGAGGGTGGGGAACTGATCCATAAAGAGCATCTGGGCATATCGGGTACAGACCCGAGAAGGGCTTTGGCAGAACAGCTCTGTCAGGATATACCCATGAATGTGTGCACGCTGGCATACAACAAGTCCTTTGAGTGTACGCGCATCAAGGAACTGGCTGGATGGTATCCTGATTTGGCAGAGCATCTTCTGAACATTATGAAAAATATCAAGGATTTGCTCGACCCGTTTGCGGCTGGTCAGTATTACCTGCCATCCATGGGAGGCTCATTCTCAATCAAGAGGGTGCTGCCGTCGTTGTTCCCCGACGACCCGTCGCTGGATTATCATAACTTAGAAGGGGGCGTGCAAAACGGTAATGATGCCATGACTATCTTTCCAAAGATACAGTTCATGGAACCGAAGGAGCAGGAAGCGGCTCGCAAGGCCTTACTGCAATACTGTTGCCTCGATACGTATGCTATGGTGAAGGTGTGGGAGAAACTAAAAGAGGTATGAGGACTGAAGGCTGAAGATGGCAGTCCCCTGGCAATCCGTAATATCCTAATTTCTCTTAATAATACCCCATTCATGTTATCATGAGTGGGATTTTTTGTACCTTTGCATGGCTAAAGCAATAATTGAAGCATTGAAATAATTACCAGTTGTCTGAAGAGGAGGATATGCAGATGCCGATGGCGGCAGAGGAGTAGTCTTTATAATAGATGTAAAAAAATAAATGAAACAGATAGAGGGATGATGTAAGATGGAAGAGGGAAGATGGAAACGGAGACCGGTTGACCCCATGAGGCACCACCGTGAAAACGGATGGGACTACAAGGGGCGGGCTATCTATCATTTTACGTTGCCTGTAGAGGAACGTTATCCGCTGTTTGGAGTGCTGGAGGGCGAGAGTGCGGAGACGGCTTTCGTGAGACTTAATCCCTATGGACGTCGCGTGCATCAGATGCTATGCGGGCTGGCGCAGTTTTATGCAGGGAAGGGGTACGCCCTGAAGGTGCTGACGCAGAAGGTGATGCCTGATCACGTGCATCTGGTGATTCAAGTGCTGGAGCCGCTGCCGCAAAGCATCGGGGCGGTGGTGCGCGGGTTTAAAAGCGGGTGTACAAAGGTGTATAAGGAGATGTATATGAGCAGCGGCGAGAACGCCGCTGAAGTGCACGGGAAAAACGAGAACGCCGCTGAAGTGCACGGGAAAAACGAAAACGCCGCTGAAGTGCACGGAGATAGCGAGGATGAACTCAAGAGAAGCGCGGACGCGCCTGTGCATTTTGCTCGCATTTTTGCGGGTAGGGGGAGCATATGGGAGCAGAATCCTGCTTATTATCATGAGCGCATACTGCATGCACCAGGGCAGTTGCGACGGATGATTGACTATGTGAAGGACAACCCGCGGCGGCTTTGGATCAAGAGCCGTAACCCAGAGTTTTTCAGGCTGCACAGGCGGACGGAGGCGGCTGGGCTGTCGTTTACATCGATGGGCAATCATTTCCTCTTGGATTGGCCTGATAAGCAGGTGGTGGAGATGTCGCGAAGTGCTACCAACGAAGAGGTGCAGGAACAATTACGGAAGGTATTGGCAGCGGCCCACAACGGGACGGTCACTTATACGGCGGCCATCAGCAAGGGTGAACAGCTCATCGCCCGCACTTTACGAGAGCAGGGCTATCTGTTGGTGGTGCTGCTTAACGACGGATTCCCCAAAGAGGGGTCACCACATGAACGTTACTACAAACCAGGTGGCGTGTATTTCGATGCGTGTTCGAAAGGACAACTATTGCTGTTGGAACCTACCGAGCAGGCGTTCCTTGATGCAGGTATCCAGGCGGCTGTAGAAGCGACGCTGAGACGCAAGGCAGAGGCTCGGCATTACGTCTATACGCCAATCCCCGTGACATCGCAGCGCTATCGATTCATGGCGCTTAACGAGATGGCTAAGCGGTTGGTTCAAGAATAAAGAAAAAACGGATGTGCCAGGTACCTGGTGCCTGGCATATTCAAAGATGGCACTTTTTTGTGTTTTCACTAATTCAGCTTCTAGCCTGCTCTTAGGCAGCAATCACTCTGCTCCTAGGCTGCTCCTAGGCTGCTCCTAGGCTGCTCCGTGGAGCACTCACGAAGCAGGCTAGAGTATGGCTAGAAGCAGGCTAGAGTATGGCTAGAGTATGGCTGAGGGATGATGTAAGAAGGAAGAGGTAAGATGTAAGAGAGAAGAGGTCCGAAGGCTGAGTCAGTCGGGGACTGGTGAGTCAGTCGGGGACTGGTACCTGTCTCATGTTCTGCGGCGGGGCCTCGACGGATATCTTACTATATATAGCTCAAATCGAGAATTGAGCCGATTGATTTCATGAATTGAGTTAACTCAAATTTTGGGGGCTGTTTTTGCACAAAAAAACATCCCAGCCACGGAAAATGTAGCTGGGATAAATTGTAAAGAAAAAAAATAAACTCTTATTTCTTAAACAGATGAGGAATGAACTCATGGAGGCCGCGACGCCAGGTGAGGAACTCATGACCTGTGCCCTGAGAGACAGAAGAGTCAACCTTGATGCCAAGCTGACGGAGGCCGTCAACGATAGACTGACTGTTGACGAAGTCGTCAGATCCCCAGTTCATATACATATAGTGCACCTTCTTGTTGAACTCATCGGCATTGGCGAATACGCCATCGTAGGCGGTCTTCACATCGAGACCGAAGATAGCACCACTGAAGGTACCAATCCATGCGAACTTATCCAGATTGGTCAGAGCCACATCGAAGGTCTGATGACCACCCCATGAGAGACCTGCCATAGCACGGTTGTCGCGGTCGGTCTTGGTGCGGAAGTTGGCATCGATATAAGGAATCAGGTCGTTGAGCAGTACGGGATAGAAAGAAGCACCATACTCACTGCGACCAGCCTGGTTGTTGCCACCACCGAAGGGCTGCTTGATATCACCGCTCTCCATGACCACAATCATTGGCACGGCCTCGCCCTTGCCAATGGCATTGTCCATGATGTGCTGCATCTTACCCTGAAGCATCCAACTGGTCTCGCCCTCGCCCATGCCATGCTGCAGGTAGAGCACAGGATAGCGTTTCTTGGCATTCTTGGCCAGTTCATACTCTGCTGGGGTATAAACCAAGGCGTGGCGCCACTCGCCGAACTTAGAGTTGGGGCTGTGGTAGTAGATGCTACGCACCTGTCCATGGGCGATGCCCTGCTGCGGACGGTAGTAGTCGCCCTCAGGACCCTCGGGTACCTCAAGACCACCGCACTCACGGTTGCAACCGAAATAGGTCTCAGAAGCGGGATCAATGAAGTTGACGCCATCGATATTCAGGAAATAATAGTGGAAGCCTACAGGCAGAGGATCGGTAACAGCCATGAAGACACCATTGCCCTGAGGCTGCATGTCATACTTCTTGCTGCAAATATCCACAACGACCTTCTTGGCCTGAGGTGCCTGAATGCGGAAATAAGCACGACGCTGACTGTCAACCTTGGGGAACTCGTTGCCAGGAATAGCATTCTCGGCTGTAACGGCATCGGCAGGGACCACCATTTTCTTGATGGCTACAGGCAGGTTCTTGGGGCGCTTGGGCTCGAAACCGAGGTGACGGGCCACGGCCTCACCATAACGGCAACCCAACTCACGATAGCCGGCAGCATCGAAATGCAGACGGTCGGAACCATTAGAGCAATCGTCGGAAGAGATGACCTGAGAAGTATGGATGGTATTGGGCAGTTCGTCAATCTGCTTCTTGCAGCCGATGCAGACACCTTTACCACCAGCCTGCACGATATTTCCCACATAAAGGTTTACCTCCTCGGGTTTCAGCTGCAGGTCGCCACAGAGGTTCTCGTACACCTGCTTCACCATGCCAGCCCACTTCGGGTCGCCTGTATTGGTCTCGCCCTGATGCATCAGGATACCCTTGATGACACCATCCTTCTGAGCCTTCTTGGCCAGCGTGACCAGACGCTCGTATGGATTGTTATCATAAGCAGCCAGCATGCCCTTCATCCACTGTGGAGCCTTATTCTTGGCATAGTTCTCAATACTGTCGGGCAGGAAGCCTTTGATATCGATACCACCGATAGCCACGTGGATCACACCAATCCTGATATTATCGGGCGTAGAAGCCACCATGGTACGACCGAACCAGTCGACAGGGGTCAGACCAGTGTTAGGACGGCACAAAGGCGCAGAAGCCTCGCACCACTCACCCATCTTGCGTCCCTTATTGGGGAAGTCAACAGCGGGCATCAGCAGAAAACGAGAACCTGGACTCTCCAGGTCAACAGCCTCAGGACGGGCATTTCCTTCCATGTTAGACTGTCCGAAACAGAGGAAGATGTAGAAATTAGGATCGGGCTGGGCCACCTTCTCGGCAGCGGCCTGACGAATAGTGCTCACCTTCGTCTTTTTAGCGGCTGCTTCTTTCTGGGCAGACGCACCACATGGCAGCGCCAACAGAAGGGCTGCCATGGTCAAGGTTTTTAGAGAATTAATCTTCATAATAGTTATTAATAAATGGTTTGAATGAATTATCTAACAAGAATTTTCCTGCCCTTATTGATATAGATGCCAGCCTTCAGTTTCCTGGGCTCAGCCAGACGACCGTCAAGCGAATAGAGCGGTGCACGGAAAGCATTATCGTCGGTCTCTACACCATTGATGGCAGTGAGAGCAGAATCGTATTGTTCATCATTGGAAAGAAACACGTCATCAAGCTTAATCGTACCTGCCTGAACAAAACGGAAAACCATCTTATAGACCTTAGAAGGATCCATGGTGCTGTTAGCGTATTTCAAATGATGCAAGTCGATGACGACAGTTGTACGATCATTGATAGTATCACGATAGGCGATACTTCCAGAAGTTCCACTCTTCTTATATAGCCATATCTGAGCATTTGCAGTCTGGGGTTCTTTCAGTTTTACAACAAGATATTTATAAGAAGACCAGTCGGCCTGTCTTGGGTAGGTCCATGTGACAATACCGGGAGCCGTAGCTGTCAGTGTGCGTGTGGACTCCGTATAAGAACAATTCTTACCTGCAATAAGGTCAAACTGATGAAAAGAGAAATAAGGATATACCTGACCCAGCGTGTAGAGTGCCTCACCAGCATAGCGGCTACCCATCATGCGATAGCCTAAAGCATTGAAGTGCCAAGGGTCGGCGCCATTACCAGGACAGCCCTCAGAACTAATCACATGACTATTTCTTACAACACTCGGCATCCTTGCCACCTGCGTATTATGGCCATAGCAAGCCCCACCCTGCTCCTGGCGCAATGTCTCACCAACAAACAGAGGCACGGTATCTGTAGCCAAGCCTAGGTCGGACAACATATCGTTATAAATCTTCTTCACCATATTGGGCCAGTTGGGATCACCATTATTCGAGCATCCCTGATGCAGCAGGATGCCCTTGATGACACCCACCTGCTGTGCCTTCTTGGCCATCTCGATGATACGTCCGTAAGGATTACCACCATAATGGTTCTTGGCCAAAATGGCCCACCACTCATTGGGGTTCTGCTGTAACTTCTGCTGATACTTATCCTTGTCGAACATCTCTATAGGACTGCCACCCATGGCAACGGGAATGACACCGATACGGATGTTCTCTGGCAGCGACTCGCACATCATACGTCCAAACCAGTCGGTAGGACCAAGTCCGCCATTAGGACTGACCAATGGTGGCGTGGCCTTGTACCAGTTGCCCTTGGTACGCGAGGGATTGGAGAAGTTACAGGTGGCCAACAGTCGGAAACGATTGTCGATACCCGTCTTATCTATAGACTCTGGTTGGGCATTGCCCTCCATGTTTGACTGTCCGAAGCAGATATAGATATAGAAATTAGGATCTACCTCGGCCATCATCCGCAGAGCAGGAAGAGCTATCAAAGCACAAATAATGAATAAACGTTTCATTTTCTTCAAGTTTCGTATTTGTTCACTCTTTTAGGAGTTAAGGAGTTAAGAAGTTAAGGAGTTAAGACATCAGTCTTTTCCCTTGAATTCCCAATAATCCAGGCGCACATCACCTGATGTCTTGCTGAAGCAGAGGTACAGGTCGTGAACGCCTTCTGCCTTCTTCACCTTGGTGGCAAACGACTTATAGGTCTCCACAGAACCGGTAGCGCCAATCTTCACAGTGCCGATAGCAGGACCGTCCTGGCTATCGAGACGCAGGGTCAGCTCAACGAAGCCTGTAGAGGCAGCACTGATAGCAAACTGACGGGCACCGGTGGCGAAGTCAACACCACGCAGACGGATAAACTCGCCATCATTGATATCAAAGACATACATATTCTTCTTGCCTGTAGAATAAGGCATATCCTTGATGACACCGGTATTCTCGATACCCATCTTAGCGGTCTTCAAACCATTACCCCAGTTCATGGTCTCAGCCTCAACACGCTTATAGGGGTTCAGCCACTCAATCTGCTTCAGAGGTTTCTGGTTCAGCCAGTAAGGTATCTCGGGAATAGTGCCATCAGCATCATACGTAATCTCTTGTGCCGACACCGTACGACGCTCGTGATGGATATAGGTATCCAGATGCATCAGGTCATAATTCTGACCAAACACATACGAGTGTCCCTTATAGTCACAGATACCAGGATGGTTACCACGGTCGCGCTGTGTAGGACGCATGATATAGTTCTTCCACTCCCAAGGTCCCATAGGCGAGTCGCTCATGGCATAACCCAGTGCCTCAGGACAGCAAGTCGTGGCATAAGCCAGATAGTATTTACCATTACGCTTATAGAACCAGGGACCTTCCTGATAGTTCTTCACCTTCCATGTAGCCTTTTCGCTCCATGAAGCACGGAGGTTGATCTTAGCACCCTCTTCCTTGACAGGACGCATCACGCCATCCTTCTGGTTGAGCACAAAGATATCGCCACTGGTAGAAATCATGTCCTCATTGAGTTTGATACAATAGACATGCGGGTTGCCCCAATACATATATGCCTGTCCGTCATCATCAACAAACACAGAGGGGTCGATATCATCCCAGTGCTCCGTCTGCCACACCAGAGGCTTGCCAAGAGGATCCTTGAAAGGACCATAAGGTGAGTCGGCCACCAAGACGCCGATGCCATGACCATGAAGCGGTGCATAGAGATAGTACTTGCCATTACGCTCTACGGTCTGTATGGCCCATGCACCATTGTCGCGGGTGCGCCAAGAGAACTCCTTCAATGAAGCCACAGCACCATGCTCGGTCCAGTTCACCATATCGGTGGTTGACCACAGAAGCCAGTCGTACATAAAGAAACCAGCCGAATTCTTCTCATTGGCATCGGGGATATCCTCGGGAGAAGCATCGTGCGAGGTAAAGAGGAACAGCGTGTCGCCCACCACGATAGGTGATGGGTCGGCAGTATATTTTGTCTGGAAGAGTGGCATATTAACGCTCAACGGGTCGTTGACAGGATAGACCACCAAGACGAAGCCGCCACGAGGACGCAGTTTCATAGAAGCAGGATAATCTTCCTGAAGGGCCACATGGAAGCCACGATCGCCAGCATCGCCATAAAGCATGATATCACCATGCTGTTTGCCCTGCTTCAGGAAAGAGAGGTCGAGGGGCAGGGTCTTCTCTTCGTCGGTTCCATTGATACCTGCAATATACCATGTCTTACCACTGCGACGTGCCATGACCACCGACTCACCGGGATAGCCAGAGAGCAGACGGGTCTCGTCCCAGACGGTAGGCAGGGCCGAGAGGAACTGCTGCACGTCATGTGGCTGAGCCAGATAACTCTCGGGACGGTCGGCCAGATGTTGCAGACCACTCTCGAAGAGCACCGTCAGTGCCAGTTCATGGGCATGCGTGGTGATATGGGGATGCTGTGAGTCACTGAAGGTACAAGGGGTATAGTCCATCGGACCAATGACATTACGGGTGAAAGGCAGTGTGGCATTGTGAGCAGCCGCCTTCTTGGTGAAGGTAGGCACATTATTATACCACTCGGCACCATAGACGCCCTCGGTACTCATCAGGTTGGGATAGGTGCGCTGCCAGCCACGAGGGATAGTGGCACCATGGAAATTAACCAGCAGATGGTGCTTGGCAGCACTCTCCAGCAGGTCGATGCAATAGTCCATATTCTGCTGGGTATCGCCAGAGAAGAAATCAATCTTCACGCCAGCCACGCCAATCTTCTCGCACCAGGCAAACTCCTTCTCACGGTCTTCAGACTTGTTCAAGCGGAACTTAGGACCGGGAGCACCATTCACCCAACCCACGGAAGAGTTGTACCAGATAAGGGGCTTGATACCCTTTGACTTAGCATAGTTCACGGCATCCTCAATGGTCTTGCCATCTTTCATCTCGTCCCACTCAGCATCAATCAGGACGTAGGGCAACTGCAACGCCACTGCCATATCCACGTATTTCTTGATGATGTTATAGTCGTTGGAACCATGATTATAGGCCCAATAGACCCATGACACGGTGCCTGGATGAATCCAACTGGTGTCTTCAATCTTACTGGGTTCGGAGACATCCGTTATCAGGGTTGACTCCACCACATCAGCCAGAGAACCGATGATGGCGACACGCCAGGGAGATTTGAGGTTTGAGGTTTGAGATTTGAGGTTTGATGTGGCTCCATCGGGCACTACCTGATAGAGGTCACCCTTGCTATGCAGACTGGAAGCAGCCTGACCTTTGCAGATATTTGCCTCAGAAAGGAGTACGAACACGCCATCGGCAGGCTCCAACAAGGCAGGATAGCCCCAACGGCCGTCTGTTGCCTTGGTGGTCAGAGGGAAGAAGCCCTCATAGCCGTCGGACCATTTCTGCATCCACCGCTTGGTGCCCTGAGAAATCTTATAGGCCGTCTTCTCCTTGTCCGACAAGCCATCGTAACGGAAGGCGACACCATCATTATACAGACGCATCGTCAGACGGATATCCTTACTGAGTGTCAGCTGATACTCGTTGGCCTCGTTGATGCAATGCAGACGCTTACCTGTCAACATCTGATAATCGGCTGTGACATGATGCGCCTTGCTCACCTTCTGAATCTGTGAGTTGCCATTTCCCAGTACAGGGATGTCAAGCACCTGTTGCTGCTGATAATAGACCTTACAGCCATTACCTGCTGTTACAACCTTTAACTTCGCATTGGGCGATACCATGTCGGCAGCATACATGCCGCATGTCATGCTCCACGTAAAAAGCAAGAAAAATACCTTTTTCATTATATTATTTCATTCTTAGTTTTCCTTCAACAATATAAATACCTTGTGGCAACTGTGGCCATATCTCCAACGAACCGAGCTTAGTGCCCTTCGTCGTATAGACATGAGGCTTGGAACGGTTGGTGTTCGTGTCGATCTCAGGAACATCGGCAAGCAGTTTTTCCTGCTGGAGATAACGGTGACGCAGAGCCGAACGGACAGAGTACCACGCCTTCTTCTTGCCGAGACCAGAGTTATACAGCAACGGACTGGAGTTGCTACGCCATGAGTCATTATCCTTGATGCCCCAGATAACGAGGTTAGGACAATTGTCATTATTCAGCACAATATCGGTTATCATACGGTAGTTACGTGCCTGTTCCTCCAGATTAGCAGTCGTCGTAGAGGGTACGCCCATATCCAGTTCCGTGATAATACATTTCAGACCGGCCTCGCCAAAGAGACGGATAGTCTTCTCCAGCTTCACGGAGTCCACATCACCGATAGAGAAGTGGCACTGCAGGCCGACACCATCCAAAGGAATCCGCTTTGACTGCAGACGTTTCACCAGATTAGAGAAAGCCACAGCCTTAGCCTTGCCCTGCATCTCCACATCATAATCGTTCAGATAGAGCTGGATATCCGGATCCACCCTACGGGCATAAACGAAAGCTGAGTCGATATAATCATCACCAATAGCCTGCTGCCATACCGTAGGACGCAGTTTATAGCCATTCGGATTGGTACGGATAATGCTCTGGTCATCGTCCAGACACTCGTTGACGACATCCCATTCAACCACCTTGCCCTTGAAATGCTGGAGTACTGTGGTAATATGATTCTTCATGATGTCCAATGCCTGCTGGCGTG
>Ga0256404_1008534_pt1 | contig 15311 bp, 11 predicted proteins | sample RumenRJG_01DNA_FD_185990 | JGI IMG/M metagenome (GOLD analysis project Ga0256404, IMG submission 185990) | Bovine rumen microbial communities from Lethbridge, Alberta, Canada - RJG_01 | ecosystem: Host-associated > Mammals > Digestive system > Stomach > Rumen | place: Canada: Alberta | collected...
ATCACTAGCACTTTATTGAAAATTATTATTGACACATACAATTGGCTTTATTATTATAAAATTATCAAATCAAAAAATCGTTCGAGGTGTTTCGACCTCATTTTCCTACAGTAAATTTACGCAATCATAACAATACAAATGTATTGAAATAGAAATGATTTAGCATTATAATAAAGAAAATAGATGGAAGTGAGGTGTTGAACATGGCTAGTACAATTCAGGTTAGAGTAGAAGACGAGTTAAAGAGTAAATCAGATGCTCTATTTAAGGATTTGGGTACAGATACAACAACAGCAATCAGAATGTTTTTAACACAGGCTGTTGCGACAAATGGATTTCCGTTTGAAATAAAAAGACAGACAGAAGCAAATCCATATGCACCGATGACCGAGAAAGAGATGCTTGCAAAATTGGAAAAGTCCAGAGAACAGGGAATGTTCAGGGATGCAGATCATGTCATTTCTGATATGAGGTCAAAGTATGGATTATAAGATTGTTTTGATGAGGGATGCGGAGGAGGATCTTGATAGATTTATCACATATCTTTTGTTTGAAAAGAAAAGTGAGCAGGCTGCAAGAAATTTATTAAATGATTTTGAGGCAACAAAAACAAGTTTGTCAAATGTTGCCGGGATACTGAAACTTTGTGATAATCCAAAACTAAGAGAATTAGGTTATCGAAGAATCAATTTTTTATCTCACCGATATTTTATGCTTTATCGTATTGAAAACGATACTGTTTACGTGGATAATATTTTTCATGAATTGCAAGACTACGAAAATAAAATGAATTAAATATTTGAATATAAGAAAACTTTATTCGCCATAACTAAAGAGCCATGTATCATACGATAGCCTGAACCACCGTCATTTTCATGGTGAATTTTAATTATATTATAGTAGGACAGGATGTAGCACAGATGTTTCAGGCAATCATCGAAGGTACAAATGCACCGAAAGTGGAGAAAGCTATAGACGGATATAGCGGATTTATATTTTACGATGACAATGGAATGCCACTTGTTGCGATGCATTGGCAGCACCGCTTCAATCATATGGTTGGCAGATACAATGATATCTACCGAGTACAGATGCCAAACATTACACCGCATGTATGCCGACACACCTATTGTTCGAATATGGCAAAATCGGGAATGAATCCTAAGACGTTACAGTACCTCATGGGGCATTTGAACATAAGTATAACAATGAATGTGTATACGCATATCAGTTTTGATGATACTGAGGAAGAACTGGAACGGATGGAGTAATTTAGAAAGGCGCAGGCGGAAATAAAAAAGAAGAATGAAAAACGGTGTCTCAGAAGGTGTTTAAAGTAATTTAATGTAAAAATGGCTCGTAAATTGATATGATTTCTGATATAATAGCAATGTATAGTTATGAGGAGGTGATATTCATTAACGAGCCAAAAATCAGTCAATTATGCTACAATATGAATCTTGGTTCTACTGAACCCAAATTTGCAATTTTAGAAGATGGAACGCAAGTGGTTACAAAATTGTATAATGGACCGGAAGGAAATTTGGTTCTCTTTAATGAGTATTTATGCTATCGATTAGCTATTCTGTTAGACATTCCTATGCCAAGAGCGGGAGTATGCATTTTAGATAGTTCATCGGAAATACAAGATGAGACTCTTGCCGATTCACATAATTATGGAAAAGCATTCTTTTCGGAGTATATGCCTAAGGTTACCAAATTACTTCCAACCATTATTGGAAAGATGAGGAACAAAGAAGATTTTGTGAAAATTTTATTATTTGACCATATTATTTTTAATACAGATAGAAATCCCGGGAATCTTTTAGTTAGATTTTGTAAGGATGATATATCACTTAAAGTAATAGATCACACTCATGTTTTTATTAATCAGACCTTTTGGGATGCGAATTGTCTGAAAAGAGCAATGGATGAAAACGATTTGTTAAATACAAAGGTATTGGAATATAATACATATCTTTATCAAATGTTTTTTCAAAATTTCTCAGTTACGAAGGAAATGCTTGAAAAAGAAAGTTTGCTATTTAAAAGTAGGATTAATCGTGATATAATTGTAGAACTTATCGGTTGTATTCCGAATGAATGGAAACCTAAACAAAAAGATTTGGATGAGCTGGTAAGTTATATTCTTTACAGGGTTGATAATTTAGATGTAATAATATCTACAATTATGACATATTATAATAGATAAGGAAGGAGAAGTTTTATGTATCACATTGAATATGCTGCATTGAATTATTATCATTCGCCAATTTCAGATGAATGTTTATGCATTGGAGTTTTATTTAATAATATAACTACTGGACAGTGTGATTTTAAATATATCTCCAATTTCCGACGTTTTCATTCATTTGATGATGAAGCCGATATTAATTTTGTAAAGCTGTATTTGAGAGGAATACAAGAAGAAACAGAAAATTATAAACAAAAATTTGACCTTGCTTCGTATGTAAAAGTTTATGCCAATGAATTTAGATTTTCATCAATTAGAACTCTTGCTGTTAATGAAAATGAGAACTATGTTGAAGATTTATCTAAGATATATCTAAAATACGATTTAGCTAAATCACAAAGGTTGAATGGAAATGAAGAAAAGAAATTAATTCGACGAGTTCTTGAATCAAATAATCTTGAGTATTCAACACAAAAGGTAGATGGACCATATAGTGATGAAATCTCTTTTGATTATCAAGTTAAAGATTTGTGCATTAAGATGTTCTCTTTTAAAGGTAAAAATTTGAAACGAGTTATTGGAAATGCTAGACAATGGTCATTTGTAGCGGATGAACTTGGAGCGCAGAAGAAAGTATTGTTTATATATGATTCGGATTATGAAGATACAAGCAATCTTAATATAATCATAAAGATACTATCGAAGAATGCGAAGGTTATGAAATTAGATGATGGAATGGATTATATTTTAAAGCAGTGTTCATAGGATCAAGGCCGTAGATGATGTGTCTACGGCTTTTTTTGTGGAAAAATTTTTAGTAGTAATCTTTTTTCTTTTACTACTAACAGCAAATTCTGCTCTGATTTGCCACAATCTGTAATTTCAGAGCATTTAATAAAACACCCGAAAACCCTAGCAAAGCAGGGCGTTTCAGGGCAAAACAAGGAGAAATAAAACAATGATAAAAATACTTTTCATCTGCCACGGCAGGAGTGTGGTGTGCAAGCCATAAGTTGGCACAGTGCCGATACATTGGGGCATAGTTTTCCTACCGCAGAATGTGAGACTACGATAAGACTACGAATGAGCAACGGAAAAACTACTGTTTTACAGCAATCGTTAAATTGTGTAGGGGGTATCGTTATAAGGTAGTGCGGGAAAGGGAGTTATCGTTGAAAAGTATGTAATCGTTATAGAGTTTGGAATGAGGTCGGAGTTAATATTGCTCCGGCTTTTTTAAAAATAAAAACAGAAAAACCGTTGATAAATATGAAATAAAGCGGTATACTAATCTTGAGTTAAAAATAAAAACAGAAAAACTGTTAATAAATTTGGAGGTAGTTATGAAACTTCTTCGTATCACAGCGGAAGGATTGCCGCTTTTCAAGGAAAAACTAGATTTGAGTTTCTATGCACAGCAGAGAGTCGCAGAAGAACATAAGAATATTTTATATCCTTTATTTTCAAATATTTATCTGAATTCTGCAAATGGATTTATTGGTATTAATGCATCTGGAAAGACTTCTGTATTAAAGGTGATTCTGCTTGTTTTGGAAATGATAAACAATGAGCCAATCAATCACATTGAGACCAGAGATATATTGGGAGATGCAAAAGAGGTTAAGCTGAATACTTATTTCTTTTCCAGAAGCACGAAAGAGATTTGTCGTTTAGAGACAATTATTACATCTCATAAAAGCAAGTCGGAAGGGGTAAGGTATCGTATTGTTTCAGAGTCTATGTGGACTAGGAATGTAGCAGAGGTAACTACCCGTAAAGCAATGCTTGATTTTAGCGGAAGAGAACCGGCAATCATCCGAAGCAGTCAGGAGGAGTTTTTGTCTGATGATGTAAGTATCATGATTGCCAGAAATAAGAAGACGAAGGAACATGTGCGGATTGTTAATCTTTTGAAGTATACAAATGAGAATGTGCTTCCATTCTCAGAAGATATACCCGCAGAGGTTATCTCATTCCTGGATCCGACAATTGAAAGTTTGCATTTTGATGAAAAAGACAATAAGCCGTTGATTCACCTGAAATTTAAGGGAAAAGAAGAAATTCTGCTTAATAATCCGGTGGAGCTTAATAACTATCTCTCATCAGGTACAGTAAAAGGAATGATTACATTTACGTTGGCACAGGAAGTATTGCAAAGTGGTGGATATATTGTTGTGGATGAAGTTGAGAATCACTTTAACAAAGAGATTGTTACAACACTGATGCGTTTCTTTATGGATAGCAAATTGAATAAGAATGGCGGAACACTTATCTTTTCAACACATTATCCGGAATTGCTCGATGAATATGACCGCAATGATAGTATCTTCATTACCAGAAACCAGGGTGGTATTACTGTAGAGAATCTGTCTAATATTTTGAAAAGAAATGATATCAAAAAGAGTGATGCATATCAGAGTGGATTCCTTGAAGGTACGACTCCGACTTATGAGGCATACATGCAGTTGAAGAAAAGTATTGCCGCAGCTCTTCGCTAGGAGGTGCCTATGGAATTAGCAAAATACAAGGCATGCATCTGTGAGGGCGCAGCTGAACATGCAATTATGGATATACTCCTGGATCATGAACTTCTCATTTTTTCCAGGGAAGAGATGATTGAGGAAGAAGTGATCCGCTGTAGAGAAGGTAAGAAGTTTGAAGAAAAATACTTGAGAAAAGGATTTAAGGATAAAATTTCTGTTATAAGAATTCTTGACTCAAGACGTGAAAACTTTAAACTCAGCAAGGCATATGTGAATAAGGTAGATGTAATAAATGTAATCACGGCTCCGGAAATAGAGATGCTAATCATTTTTAATGAGGATAAGTACAAGGAATTCAAAAAATCCGGGAAGAAACCAAGTGTTTTTTGTAAAGAGAATTTGAAGATGGCAGAGGTAAAATCGTATGATTTTGTGAAGAGTTACTTCAGCGATTCGACAGTTCTTGTGGCAGCTATAAGAAAGTATCACGAAGTGTCGAAAGTCCCAAAGGGAGAATATACATTATTGGACTTGCTACGATAGGAGTAATCGAAATTTGGAAAGGGAGTCACATAAAATGTGGGAGCTTAGTAAGCAGTTGACAAAGATATAGAAATAAAATACATATCTATATCAAAGTAAACTTGCGGAGGTGGTAATCATGAGAATTAATCCACTGCTTTTAAAAACAATACAACAAAATAATAATACGATTACGACTTCAGAAGTAATGAAATTGGGCTTTTCCAGAGCTGTGCTATCAAAATATGTAAAAGAGGGGTTACTGGAGCGTAGCCGTCAGGGAGTTTATATATTACCGGATTCTGTCCATGATGATATGTATACGATGATGTTAAGGTCAGAAAAGATTATTTTTTCTCATGAAACAGCATTGTTTTTAAATGGTTTATCAGAACGGACTCCATTTGAACATTCGGTTACGGTTCCAAGTAATGTGGTACTGTCAGATGTCTTGAGGGAAGAATGTAATTGTTATTATATCAAGCCGGAGCTGTTTGAGCTGGGCATGGTGCGAAAGAAGACAACTTTTGGCAATGAAGTAAGATGTTATGATGCGGAACGTACGATATGTGACATGTTGCGTTCAAGAAATCGGTTGGATGAAGAGACGGTCATAAGTGCCATAAAAAACTATGCCGCGTTTGGTAATAAGGATTTAAATCGTCTGTCTGCATATGCAGGAAAGTTAAGAATGGCAAAGATTTTGAAACAATATATGGAGGTGCTGCTGTGAGTGCAAAAGCTATGAGCTTAAAAAGGAAAAATAAAAAACTGAAAAAATAACTGAAGCAGTTAATATGATTTGTAATATTGATATGAAAGATGATGTTACTTTTTCTGTAAAATCTGTAACACCTATTCGTAAGGATGATATTTACGGTGGATATTCCGTCCGCTTGGATGCAGTGTATGATACAATTCTTACACCATTATCACTTGACATTTCTACAGGAGATGTAATTACTCCAGAGGCTCCAAGACGAGTCCGTAAAAATGGACAGTATAAGAGGTAGATTGAATTTGAGGTATTATTATAAAAAATATGGGAGGTTTTGTTGTATGGCGACTCATATGAGTATAAGATTGGCATGGCATAGTGATGGTTGGAATGGACATATTTGTAAAAAGCCATGTGAGAATACATTTTGTGTTGGACAGCATTCATATCCAGGAGATTTGATTGCTGGAACTAGAGACTTAGAGTTTGAGGGAAAACATGCAGGAGAACCCTGTGCTAAGAACCCTTGTGGAGTGGCATGTGGTTTGAGTGTCAATGCATTTGGTAAAGATTCTATTACAGTTAAGGTGGATCCGCCATCATTCTGGAAATCGGGAGATGCTGATCCGATAAAAATTACTTTGCCACCATCAACTGTTTGTACATGGTGTTATGAAGCTATGTATAATGATGATGTTGAAACAAAAGGTGAGAGTAGTCAGAAGTATAACTACGATAAAAGAAAAGCGGGAGCAGAGCGCTACTTTGCGCAGTTTGAACCAGATAAGTCCTTGATTTTTTATTATACAGGATATAGCAATCCGTTTAGTGAGAATGAAGAAAACAATTATGTTATTGTCGGTATTTCTCGTGTAAAAAAGATTGGTGATACATATTATTATGATAATACAAGTGATGAAATAAAAAGAAAGTATTCAGGAGGATTTGTATGGCAGAAGCCGGTTACCTCAACATATCCTAATGAGGGGTTCTGTATTCCTTATTGGAAATACATGGATGATAAAGAGTTGATTGAGAAACTTGTAATAAAACCACAGAATCGTTCTCCATTTAAGTATGGAAGCAGAGAAGTTAGCAATGATGATGCTATTGAAGTTATTAATCAACTAATTGCAGTTGTGGATACTTTGATTGAAATAAACGATGATTCTGAAGACTGGAGCAAGAGAAAAGAATGGCTAAATAGTGTTCTTAATGAGCTTTGGACTGCAAGAGGTCCATTTCCAGGCTTTCCCTCAATCATGGAAAGTCTGGGACTTAATGCTTTTGTATCGAAATATGTCGGTCTTATAGTAGATTCAGAGATGAAACAATTTAGAAATGATGTAAGGGCATTCCTTGAGGGCGAACTTGATGAAATGGTAGGTGTTGCGTTATCAAAAGCAGAGGTAAAGAAGATAAGACGTGAATATCAGTTGCTTGGAAAAGAGACTACTGATTTCATGTTTGATGTGTTGGCACGCTTTGATCTTAGGACGGATCAGGTTAAGTCTATTATTTCTGATAACAGAGTGAACGTGTCTATAACAGCTAGCATTGCGGAGATGGCTGAGAATCCATATATCATTTTTGAACAGTATATTGGATACGACTCAGATGATACTATTCCATTTTATAAGATTGACAATGGTGTTATTCCTTCGCCGGAGTATGGTATTGATGAGATTTTAGATAATGGTTCTACAGAGAGATTTAGAGCCTTCTGTGTTGATGAGCTGAATAAAATTGCAGCGCATTCGTTTGGTAAAGCTGAGTCTATATTACAGGTAATAAATGCAAGAATAAACCGTTTGCCAGAATGGAAGCGATATGTATATAAGATGCAGAATTTCAATCTTGAACAGGATATTTTGAATGGTGCACTTGTCCAGAAGAAAGACAATAATGATGTTTTGTATCTGTATCTTAAATCAACATATGAAGATGAAAGAACGGTAGAGCAGGTGTTAAGGGAACTAGCTGAAAGACCAGATATTCAACTAAAGATGGCAATTACTCCAGAAAAATTCAAAAAAGGATTAAAAGTTGAGAATTCGACTCTTGTTAAGAAAGCAACTGATGAATATGAAACTATTTTGGACCATCAGGCAGACATTTGCATGCAGATTTTTGCAAAACCATTATGCGTGCTTTCAGGTGCCGCCGGAACGGGTAAGACAACAGTCATTAAGACAATCCTTGAAAATATTGATAGGGTTCATGGAGCTGGAACGAGCTTCTTATTGATGGCACCTACGGGAAAGGCAGCAGAGAGGATTAAGAACCAAACAGGTAAGAAGTCATCGACTATTCACTCTCATTTAGCTAAAAAGGGATGGATAAATGAAAATTTCACATTAAAGCGAATAGGCGGGGCAATGAGTGATGATGTAAATACTATTATTATCGATGAGTGTTCTATGATTGACCTAAACGTATTTGCGACACTTATGAGATCTATCAATTGGAATAGCGTTCAACGATTGATTTTGATTGGTGATCCCAACCAGCTCCCGCCTATTGGAAGAGGTAGAGTGTTTGCAGATACGATAGAGTGGTTGAGTGAAGAATTTCCTGATAACGTTGGAACATTAACAGATAATATTCGTCAGCTTGTGAATACGGTTGAAGATAATGGGCACGGTATTTTGGATTTAGCGGATATTTTCATTCAGGAACATCAACAGATGAGTGATGGAGATAAAGCATCTAAGCTTAAAATGGCAAGAGAAGAATTGTTTGAGAAAATAGTTGAAAATGGAAATGGTGATATAGATAAGGATTTTGGAGTGTACTTCTGGAATGAGCAGGAAGAACTCGAAAAGCTTCTCTCAAATGTAATGTTGCGCGATATGCAGCAATATACAGGAATGGAATTGGATCCTAATCATGTTGATAAGCTTTGGCATCAGATGATTAAAGATGAAGATGGTAAGAGCAATCCAGAGATTATTCAGGTCATTTCACCTTATCGTGGAGAGTTTTATGGAACAGACTCTCTTAATACATTAATGCAAAAAACGTTTAATCCTAGTTGGAGTAAAAAACAGCTAGATGGAATTGGATATTTTGATAAAGTAATTCAGTTTAGAAACCGACCACAGTCTGATCCTGCTTATGCTTATCAGGATTCAACAAGAAAGAATATTAAATCAGAAGTATTTAATGGGGAAATTGGCCTTTCAATGATTCATGGATTGGATTCTTATGCTCCAAGAGGTCAGCAGCCTAAATATAAATGGCAAGGAAATGTTGAACGTTTACAGGTTTCTTTTTCGGGAAAAACAAGACAAGGACTTAGATATAACTTTGGTAAGAAGCTTGGACAGGATGCTGATGGTAAGTGGATACCAGAACAGAAGGTGTTAGATAATTTAGAACTTGCTTATGCGATTAGTGTTCATAAATCGCAAGGTTCTGAGTTTGATTATGTGTACATTGTAATTCCCAATAAAGAAAGTCATTTGATGTCGATGGAATTGATTTATACTGCGATAACACGAGCACAGAAGAAGGTCACTATTTTTGTTCAGCAAGACATAAGTACACTTACAACGCTTAGTCGTGCAGAAAAATCAGCAGTAAGAAAGATTAATTCATCAGTCTTTCAGTTTAAGCCTCTACCGGATGTTGTTTTGTATGCGGATTCAAAATGGTACGAATCTGGAAAGAAGATTGCAACATTATCGCGCTATTTTGTGAGGTCAAAATCAGAAGCGATAATTACAAATCTGCTTGTAGATAGGGATATACCTTTCAAATATGAAGAGCCTTTGTATGCTCCTGATGGAACTATGTTTTTACCTGACTTTACTGTTACTTTTAGAGGGGAAGAATATTATTGGGAACATGTTGGGAGGATAAATGACCCTAAATATATGGCACATTGGGCAAAGAAGGAAGCTTGGTATAATAAGCATTTTCCAGGAAAACTATTAACTACTTATGAGGGAAATGAGCTTACCACAGATGCGGTTAAATTGATTGAGCAGCATATGTAAATGTGTGAATTACTGTAGAAAAGGGGTGTGTCAAATGAATAAGCAAGAAGAAACATATTTTGAAGCTTTATCAAAAGATAGATCAGAAATAGCTGATGTTTTAGAACGTCGTGCTGTAAGAGGATATAAAGATAGTGTAGTTGAGAAATACTCTGACCAAGCTCATTTTATATATGAATTACTGCAGAATGCTGATGATGCAAGTGCGACAAGAGCTAGATTTGTATTGGAAGAAAACAGACTGATTTTTGCACATAATGGTTCGAGGCATTTTTCTGTATCTGATCCTGTAAATGAAGATATAGATTCAGAAAATAAAACCTTAGGTGATATTAATGCGATTACATCTATTGCAAATTCAAATAAAACGGGTGCATCAATCGGAAAGTTTGGTGTTGGTTTTAAGGCAGTATTTCAATATACGCAAACACCGTATATCTATGATCCAAACTTCAAATTTAAGATTGAAAGATTTATTGTGCCTATTTTGCTGACGGAAGACTTTCCGGGTAGAAGGGCAGATGAAACCTTGTTTGTATTTCCCTTTGACCATCAGGAAAGAGATGCAGATGAAGCGTATGGTGATATTTCAGATAAGCTAAGAAATCTTTCATTTCCGTTACTGTTTATGACAAATCTAAAAGACATTGAGTTTGAATTTAGCAATGTTCTTGGTTTGTATGGAAAGAAAATAAAAGAGACTATCAAACTTGATGGTACTGTTGCAGAACATTTAATTCTTACTCAGAATGCAGGTGATGAGTTATATGATGAGGATTTATGGTTGTTTTCTCGTCTAGATGAATGTGAACGGAGATATTCAGTTGGTTTTTTTATGGATAAGGAAGGGCATTTGTGTCCAGTAAATGAGCCGGCATTTTGCTTTTTTCCAACAAAGGAAGTCACAAGCTTAAACTTTATTTTACATGCACCATTTTTGCTAACAGATAGTCGCGAAGGTATTCGTGCAGGTGTGGCTCATAACGATAGAATGATAAAATGTTTAGCGAATTTAGCTGCTGATTCTATGGAGTACTTAAGAGATATTGGTGTAAAGAATTCTAAGCGTTTGATAGATGATAGAATTGTTGATATTATTCCTGTTAATAAGGACAATTTTAGTGATCCTACAGACAAGCGTAAAGTATCATTTTTACCATTTTATGAATCGATAAAAAAGAAATTTGAAGTGACAGAACTTATTCCAACTGTTGACGGATATGTAATGACAGAAAATGCATACTGGGCAGCAGTTCCACAGCTTACGCAGTTGTTTTCAAATGTGCAGCTTGGAGAAATAACGGAAAACGAGAATGCACAATGGGCATTTGTATCATTGGGGCGTGATGAAGTTCAAAGAAATAATAAGGCATTATTCAATTACATTGAAGATCTTGTGAAAACAAATCTTAATGAAGATGCAATTATCAATGGTAGAACAAGGGACTACTATTATAATCGTGTTTTGCGTGTAATGCAGGCACTTGAAAGTGTAAAAGGTATTACGGCGACATTTATTGAAAAACAAGAAATATCATGGCTTCATGTGTTTTATAAGTGGTTGTCAGAAACTAAACATAGAACCGAGATTATTACTGATAAGCCTATCTTTTTAGATCAAAATAGAAAAGCGGCGGCTGCATTTGATGATGAAGAACAGTTGACTCTATTCCTGCCTGTAAAAGATGTGGATGGATATAAAGTTGTTAATGAAGAATTATTAAAAAATAAGGATACTTTTGAATTTATTAAGTCGATAGGAATTAAGCAGCCTTCATTAAAGGATCAAATTTATAATATTATTTTGCCACAATATACGGATGGAGCAGATGTTGATACGGATTCTCATTTTATGATTTTCTTTAATTATTACTGTAAGTGTTCTAATGAGGAAATTGAGGGGTTTGTCGATTTAATTAAATCATATGATTTCTTGATCTATTATGAAGGCAATGTGCCTCATAGAGGAAAAGCGTCAGAAATGTATATGCCTACCGAGGAACTTATCCGTTATTTTGCAAGTAAGTCTTCAACAAGATTTATTGATTTGGATCGTTACAAGTCAATGGTTGGAAGAAAACGAGAAAAGTATTTGATTTCTTTTCTTACAGAGCTAGGAGTTAAGTCATCACCTTATGTATATACCGAAAGTAGTGATGGATATTACAATAGATCATCAGAGCAGTTCATAGATGGTTTGAGAGAAATAATAGAATCTGTTGATAAATCTAAGGACTCAGATTTATCTGTGTTTTTATGGGACCAGTTATGTGTAATGGCTGAAACAAATAAGATAAATTATAATGTGCTCAATAAGACACTAAGAACAAGACCGGACGGACGTTATAATTTTAGAACTAAATATGAAGATTCTTCTACCAAAATTGATTTGATAGGAAAGAAGTGGCTTGTTAATAGCGAAGGCGTCTTTGTGTCTGCAAAAGAACTAACAAAGAGTGAATTATCTTCAATTTATGATATTGAAAATGAAGGCGCTGCCAGTTTGTTGTCAATTCTTAATGTTTCTGATGAGGAGTATGAGGATGAAGAAGATGACGAGGATGACAGCTACTTGACGGATACACAGCGTGAAAAGATCGAATTTGCAAATAAGCTGAGAGCGCTGGGTATCAATGAAGAAGATTTGGAGGATTTCCAAGAGTTTAAGAGACAAAAAGAAGCTCAAAAGAGAGCTGCGGAAATGGAGCGTAATTTTGGAACAGGTGAGACAAATAATGCGTCAAAAAGTGCTGGGGCAGAAGATATTGATGATCTTTTCGACAGTGAAGAAGAGGACGATAATACTACAGTTCCAAAGGAAAAAAAGGAAATAAGCAAAGCGACTACAAATGTTATTAGGGATATTGCAAAAAGAACTAAGGAAAGAGGTGTGTTCTCGTCTACATCAGAAATGGCAGACGAGGATGATGCAGATGCAGATGAATTCATGCCATCAGTTGTAGATTATAGTAAGAAGATTGAACTTGCAAAGCAGAAGAGTGCAGCAGAAATTGACAAGATTACTTATTTCGAGGAATTACAAAGCAAGGCGCTTGAGGCAGAAAGATATTCTTATGGTTGGTTTACAACACTACTTGAAATGGAGAGTATTAACAGTGGTGAGGCTAATTCAAGAAGTAGAGAAGTTTCAATAAGCTTTGCAAAGGTTGAAAGAGAACTGGGTACAAAACGTACATTGGTATTGAAACATCCTAATCAGTATATTCCCCAGTTTATGGAAGATTTGGCGGATATTCCGTTAGTACTTCACATGGGAGATCAGACTAAAACTGTCGCTATTGAGGTGGCGAATATTAAGTCATATACGCTTCGAGTAAAGATGAAAAATACAGAAGCTATTGATGATATCGATTTGAGTACGATTACTTCTGCGACTATTGATGCAAAAAGTCCTGCTTTCTTGCTTGAAGAATTACGCAAGCAGTTTGCACAATTTGAATTTAGCGACAACTTCAATATGCAGAAAAATTTGTGCGAAAATATTGAGTTTATATTTGGCCCTCCGGGAACGGGGAAAACGACTCATTTGGCTAAGAATGTATTATTGCCAATTATGAAGAATAGTAGAGAGTCTAAGGTACTTGTACTTACTCCTACCAATAAATCTGCGGATGTATTAGTAAAGAGAATTATGGAGGTATCGGGTAATGATACATCTTATAATGATTGGCTAGTGAGATTTGGAGCTACAGGAGATGAAGAAATTGAGCAAAGTCCTGTGTTTAGGGATAAAACATTTGATATTCGAACTTTATCAAAGCATGTAACGGTAACTACGATTGCAAGATTTCCATATGATTTCTTCATGCCAGAAGGGGCAAGAGTATTTTTGAATGGAATTAACTGGGATTATATTATTATTGATGAGGCTTCAATGATACCGATTGCGAATATTGTTTACCCTCTATACAAAAAGACTCCAAAGAAATTTATTATTGCGGGTGATCCATTCCAGATTGAACCAATTACATCAATTGATCTTTGGAAGAATGAAAACATATATACACTGGTTCATTTGGATTCATTTGTTAAGCCGGAGACAATTCCATACCAGTATAAAATAGAGCTTTTAACTACACAGTATCGTAGTGTTCCTGATATTGGGGGCGTTTTCAGCAACTTTGCATATGGAGGCATTTTAAAACATCATCGTAGTGCGGCTAGTCAAAGACAATTGAATGTAGGTGATGACCTTGGAATTGAGACACTGAATATAATTAAGTTCCCAGTCAGCAAGTACGAAAGTATTTATCGTTGCAAAAGATTACAACACAGTAGCTCGTATCAGGTTTATTCTGCAATATTTACATTTGAGTATGTCAGTTATTTGTCTCATGCTATAGCGAAAAATAATCCTAGAGAATTATTTCGAATAGGTGTTATTGCTCCATACAGAGCACAGGCAGATATGATTGATAAGCTGCTCGCGTCAGAGAATTTACCCAAAGAAGTCGATGTGCAAGTTGGAACTATACATGGTTTTCAAGGGGATGAGTGCGATATAATATTTGCGGTATTTAACACACCACCGTCTATATCTGCTTCAAAGGAAATGTTCTTAAATAAGAAGAATATTATCAATGTTTCTATCAGTAGGGCAAGAGATTATTTATTTGTTGTAATGCCAGATGATGAAACGGATAATATTAATAACCTTCGTTTGGTAAAAAGAGTTGAAGGACTTATTCACAGTACAGATGCATGGCAGGAGTTTTCTGCTCATGATTTAGAAGATTTGATGTTTGGCGATTCAAGGTACTTGGAGAATAATGCTTTCTCGACTAGTCATCAAAGCGTAAATGTTTATGGTTTGCCTGAAAAAATTTATGAGGTGAGAACTGAAGATGCAGCAGTTGATGTTCAGATTCATAGGGCTGCAGGCCAGGTTGCATCTGTTGCTGAGGCAGATAATATAGTTAATAAGGGAATAAAAGTTGCTGATTCGTATGATTTGAATGAGTTATTAGTCCCAGAGAAACTGAGAAGAAAAGCGATAGATCTTCCGGTTAGAGGTGCAATTAATGGATGGTGTTATTTGGTTCCTTACGAGGGAAAATTAAAACACTATACAGTTAAGAAGACTGTTGGCATGTTTATTCCGCTAATGAGAAATGGTCAGGAAAAAATGATAAGTGTTTCTGTTGTTGAGGAAGATAGAATTATTTATATATCTTCTGATATGTTTAAGCTATACGAGCAAGGATTAAGTGATCCAGAGGGAATTAGGCTTAAAAAGAGTTTTTGTTAATTAGTGTCTGCTGATTAAACAGATATTTGTAGTTCCCAATTGTTATTTTTCTTCCATTTTGAGAACAGATAAAAAAGAGTATAAAGTATCAGTCTCTTCATCCTAAACAGATTTGAGACAAATA